>ENA-UOJT01001175-UOJT01001175.1-human-gut-metagenome-genome-assembly--contig:-C15-NODE-1175-length-17599-cov-6.746295_pt1 | contig 17599 bp, 17 predicted proteins | sample MGYA00242357_ERZ723904 | MGnify/ENA metagenome assembly ERZ723904 | reverse complement strand
GCGCGCAGAGATGTGGTGTAAGAGGCGGGGCATACCCCGCCTCTTCCCTTTCTTGAAAGGGAGGGGACACCGCCTAGAATTCGTCGTTGGAGTAATGAAGGTGACGAATGGAAGGAAAGGCGATGCCCCAAGAAGAGAGTGTACTGCGCCTCGGCCGCGACGAGGCCCTCGAGGCGGCGAGGCTTTGGCAGGAGTGCGGCGACGCGCGCGAGTTCGCGTGCAGGGTGCTGGGCGGCGTGATGAACGCGCTGATGGACTCCGAGGCCCAGCAGATGTGCGGCGCGGGCCGCAACGAGCGCAGCGACGGCAGGGAGAACAGCCGCAACGGCTACCGCCCCAGGTCGCTCAAGACCGCCGTGGGCGACGTGGAGCTCGAGATACCCAAGCTCAGGCACGGCACCTACTACCCCGAGGGCATGCTCGCGCGATGGTCGCGCGTCGACACCTCGGTGGCCGCCATCGTGCAGGAGATGTACGTGTGCGGCGTGTCCACCCGCAAGGTCGAGCGCGTGGCGTCCAAGCTGGGCATATCCTCGCTGTCGAGCTCGGAGGTCTCGAGCCTCTGCTCCGACCTCGACGCCGAGGTGGCGGAGTTCCGCCGCCGCGACCTGTCGGGCACGCCGTGCTGCTACCTGTGGCTCGACGCCACCTACATGAGCTGCAGGGTCGGCTCGTCGGTCGTCTCGCAGGGCGTCGTGACCGCGATCGGGCTGGGTGACGACGGGCGCAAGCACTTCCTGGGCTGCGACGTGGTCGACACTGAGAGCGAGGACTCCTGGGCGGCATTCCTCGGCGGGCTGCGCGAGCGCGGGCTGGCCGGAGTTCGCCTCGTGGTCTCCGACAGCCACGCCGGGCTCGTGGCCGCCGTCTCGCGCCTGTTCCAGGGCTGCGCCTGGCAGCGCTGCGTGACGCACCTGCAGCGCAACCTCCAGAGCGCCTGCTCGGGCAGGCCCGAGGACTCCAAGGCGGCCGTCAGGGACCTCGTGCACGCCGCAGTCTACCAGGACGACCCCGACCTCGCGCGCTGCGTGTGGGCCGAGGCGGCGCCCTGGGTGGCGTCGGTGTCCGCCAGGGCCGGCGAGGTCTTCGAGCAGGCCGAGGACTCCGCGCTGGCGTTCACGGCCTTCCCCAGGGCGCACTGGGCCAAGCTCCGCACCAACAACGTCCAGGAGCGCGCCAACCGCGAGATCAAGCGCCGCTACAGGGTCGTGCAGTCCTTCCCCTCGAGGGAGTCGATGCTGCGCCTGACGTGCGCGAGCCTCATGGAGACCGAGGGGCAGTGGTCCCAGCAGCGCGTGTTCTCCGAGGCCTCGGCCGCCGAGGGCTTCGCCGAGCCCGCGGACAGGCCGGCCCCGACAGAGGGGAGGCGCCGCGCGCTCGGGCGGCGCGCCAGGGAGATAGTGGACGAGATAGTCGAGAGGCGCGGTCTCAAGAAGGAGTAACATCGGGACTTGCAGCGACGGACCTCAGGACGCTCTTACACCACGTCTGCGCGCGCCACCAAAGCTCCCATTGCTGGGAGCTCTTTCATGTAATGGTGCGGGCGAAAGGACGTCCGCGTATCCGCTCCGCAGATCCGCACCGGCTTCGGCCGCCTGCCGGCGTCCTCGCCAGCTCGCTAAAAACGCTCCGCGTTTTCTTAACGCTCGCTCTTTCGCAGGTTCAAGTCCCCGCGATGGGCCCATAACAAAAAAGCCCCCATTGCTGGGAGCTCTTTCATTCAATGGTGCGGGCGAAAGGACTTGAACCTTCATGGGGTTGCCCCCATACGGACCTGAACCGTACGCGTCTGCCAATTCCGCCACGCCCGCGTGCAGGAATTAGAATAACGGAGCGCCAGCGCGAACGCAAGAACTATTTTTGAAAAAGTTTACGAGCGTTATTGCGTATACATTTGAGGGCCCTCACAGCCCCATCATGAATTTAGCATGCGTCCTCTTCATGCCGTGATTCTCGTAAAACCGGTGAGCACCCAACCGTGCGGCATTTGAGGTCACCTCGATTACCTCGCAGCCCTGCTCTCGTGCACACGCAATGGCCCTCTCAAGCAGCAGTGTCCCGCGTCCACCACCACGGTATCCCTTGTCAACCACGAGCTCGCAAATCTCGGCCACGGGGTGTTCATGGTGAAGCTGCCGCTCGACGCGCACGTTCACAATCCCGACAACGTCATCCTCTTCGAGCACAAAAGCGAAAAATGGCTGTCGGGCAAGCTGCCAGGCAAAACGCTTACAGAACGTCAATCGGTCAAACCGAGTGTCCTCGAGCTGGCACATGAGCTCGTACACCGCGTCGGTATCGGCAACAGTCGCCATTCGAACTGTCATCTCCGGACCCCCTAAGCAAGCAGGCGTTCTTGGTCGAACAGCTGCGCGACGGACTCGCCGGCTTCATCCGGCGTGATGAAACAAGACCCGACGCACTCGGGGGCGCCATAGCGCCCATGGTAATCGCTACCGCCGGTGCACACGATTCCGTACTGCCGTGCAAGTCTAAAGGCCTCTTCGGTCGCAACGGCATCGTTATCGGGATGAAACGCCTCGATGCCCATCAGACCTGCCTTAACAAGTTCGGGGATAGCCCCCCACGAGTCCATCTGCTGGGGATGTGCGAGCACGGGCACGCCTCCCTGTTCGCGAGCAGCCCGAACAACTGTAAGTGCGTCGGGATAGGAAATGTCGCGCTCGGCAATACCGCCATTTTTAAATAGCCGACGATAAACGCACTGATATTCGCCATCTCGATAGCCCAGCCCCGTAAGCGCCTGCATGACATGCTGTTTGTAGACACCAGTACTTGCCCGCGAGACTTCGACCACGTCGGCCACCGATGCTTTTCGCCCGCAGGGGGCCATCCCTTTACGTTCGAGCGTCCATGCCTGCCACAGGGTGTTGGCAGTACGGCGGGCAAGCGTTTCGTTTACCAAGAGCTCAAGCGGGCCAGATTCATCCGCCGTAGCCGCGAGGCCGTAGCAAAGAATATGAATCTTGCGTCCGGTTTCCGAGTCAATGCAAGAAGCCTCAACGCCCGCAATCACGGGAAAACCCATCTTGCGGGCTTCGGCGCGTACGGATGACAGCTGGCGCAAACTGTCGTGATCGGTAATGGCAATACCCGAAAGACCCCGCTCACGAGCCTCGGCAATCAATGCCTGCACCGATTGAGAACCATCGGAATAAACCGAATGCGTATGCAGATCAAATGACCCCTGCACGGATCTATGTTCCTGCATCCGTCCCTCCTATGCCTGGACAAACCCACCAGTCTGCATGTTGTACTCACGATCGCAAACGCCTTCCATGAACTCCAAATCATGGAAGATGCCCAGCATCGTAGTACCTCCGGCCTTGAGTTGCTCAATCAAATCGCGGACTCTGACCTTGCTCGCGTTATCGAGGCTGGCAGTCGGCTCATCCAACAGTAATAGACGTGGACGACGCACCATAGCGCGCGCGATGTTGAGCCTGAGCTTCTCACCACCCGAGAACGTATTGGGATACAGGTCCCACAGGGGCTTGGGGAAGTCGAAATGCTCGAGCATGCGCGTTGTCTCCTCCTCAATCGCATCTTCATCGGCAAACGCCTCAGCGGCACTCGCGTGCACGATTTCACGGGCCGTGGTACGTGGCACGGCATCGAGGAACTGGGAGACATAGCCAATCTCGTAGTTGCGCAGATAGATCACACGACGTTCATCGAGCGTGGCAAGGTCGACCGGACCAAAGGCCTCGGAATTGTACATGATGTGGCCGCTCTCCGGCAGGTTTGTGCGGTAGATGCACTTGAGGATCGTGGACTTGCCCGAACCCGAACGGCCGGTAACACCTACGAACTCGCCCGGCAGCACGCTCAGCGAAATGTGCTCGCAGCCACGCACGCGACGATTGGCGGCGTGCAGGGTAAAGCCTTTGGAAAGATCCTCGATTGCAAGAAGCGGACGCGCTTCGGGCTCAACAAATTCGGTCACATCGCCCATTATTTGTCCTCCCATCCGTCCGTATCCGCCGCAGTCGCGGGAACGTGGTCGGCCGTCTCGGCGATCGTCGCGGCGTCGGTGGCAAAGCGGGCAGACATGCTCGGCAGCGCCGGATACCACATGCGCGAAACCACGCGGCCGTCCACAAGCGTCGCCGTAATCACGGGGTAGGTGCGCTGGCCTTCCTCAACCTCGCGAATCACCAGGATATCGGCCTTTTTGCCCTCTTCCAGGCTACCAATCTGGTCATCGGCATGCACGGCGCGCGCCGGATTGATGGTAAGCATGGCAAACGCCTCTTCAAGCGGCAGCTTGAAATCGTGGTGCAGGGCAAAAGCGCTCTGCAGCATTGCCGTGGGATAGTAATCGGAGCACAGCACGCTCGCCACGCCGTTGGACACAGCGTCGCGCGCCGAAAGATTGCCCGAGTGGCTCTTTCCCAGCAAGATGTTGGGCGTTCCCATGACGGTCGACATGCCGCGCTCGCGAGCAGCGCGTGCCACCTCCAGGCTCACCGGAAACTCAGAGATCGTGCAGCCAAGCTCGCGCATGAGGTCGAGATGCTCAATCGAATCGTCATCGTGGCTCGCCAGCGCGATGCCGTTTTCACAAGCAACATTGGCAAGGTATTTGAGCTGGTCAAAGGAGAGCTTGGGCGCCGCCTGCTGAGCGGCGACAATCTGTGCCGCCTCCTCGTCACTCAACTCATGGTCGCTGCGCACGCTCTTGCGCCAGATCTCGATATCGCGATACTGGCCCTGGCCGGGGGTGTGATCCATGAACGAAAGCTCGTCCACCTCGCCCGAGCGCAGGTGTCCTTCGACCTGCTCGACCAAATTGACGTTATCAACCTCGAGGCGCAGATGCAGACGATGGCGAATCAAGTGCGCGTTGCGCCCCTCGGTGCGCTTGCAGCCGGCAATGAGCGCCATGATCTTCTCGGTGTTCTCCCAGCGCCGGACCGGCTTGGTGTCCATGATGTCTTGCGCATATGCCGAAAGCGAGTGATACATGGTGGTGATGCCGTGGGCGATGAGCTCGCGCTCGGCCTCGAACAACGCCGTCGAGAAGTCCATGAGCACCGTCGGGCGCGGCGAGATAACGGTCTCGATATAGTCGGAATGGATATCCACAAGACCGGGCGTGACGTAGCCGCCATGGGCATCGATAACGCCGGCGCCTGCGGCAGCCGCATCGAATTTACCCTGGCGCTGGATCGCGGCAATCCTATCGTCTTCGACCACAAGCTCGTAGCCAAAGAGCAGACGGTCGGGCTGAACAATGATTCCGTTGCGAATGACGTACATCGGCGAGCCTCCTAAAGAAGCGAATAGACGAGTTCTTGGGTGTAGGCGTGTTGAGGGTCTTGCATGATCTGGTCGGTCAAGCCATGCTCGATAACTTGGCCGTCGAGCATGACGATGGTGCGATCTGCAAGCAGGCGAATCACGCCCAGGTCATGGCTTACCACGACCATTGACACTCCCAGGTCACGACGCAGCGACAAGATGAGGTCGAGCACACGCGCCTGGACCGAAAGGTCCAAGCCGGTGGTGACCTCGTCCAAGAACAGCAGCGGAGGACGGTTGGAAAGCGCCTTGGCGATCTGCACGCGCTGCTGCATGCCGCCCGAGAACGCGCGCGGCGGATCCTGCTCACGACGCAAAGGGATGTTCACACGGTCAAGCAGCTCGCGACCACGATCGACCATGGAGGAGACGTCGCGAATGCCGGCGGCGATCTGTTTCTCGGCGATATTGGACAGGCTCGAGAAGTTCATGCGCAGGCCCAGGTACGGGTTTTGGTAAACCATGCCAAAAATCTCGTCGCGAATAAGACGCTTTTGCTGGCGAGAGAGGTCAAAGCAGTTGCCCTTGCCCCCGTCGTATGCAGCGACGCGCATGTCGCCCGCCGTGGGCTCCTGGTCAAAATACAGGCACTGCATAAGCGTCGACTTGCCCGAACCGGACTCGCCCACAATGCCTAAGATCTCGCCGTGATGCACCTCGAGCGAGATGTCGCGCACCGCATGCACCGTACCGCACACGGGGCAGATGTTGCGCTCGAGCTTGGCATGCGGGTCGCGGCAGTAGTCGCAACCGGCACCAAAACGCTTGGCCAAATGGCGAACGGACAAAACCGGAGCCTCGTCCTTAAACTCATGATGAACCGTAGCGGGAAGCATCGTCGTGCCTTTACTCATCGCTTCCGCCCTCCTCAAGACGCTCTGCGCAATAATCGGTATCGGAGCACTGCCATGCCTTCTCACCCGTTGCGGGATCGATGGTTTGAGTCATATAGACGCCCGTCGCCCCGCAGATACAGCAGCGCTTGCCCTCAAAGTCCTCGCGCACAAAGGGATAATCGTCAAAGGCGAGCGATGCGACCTTGGTATGCGGCGGCACGGCATAGATCTTCTTCTCGCGCCCCGCGCCAAACAAAAAGAGGTTCTCGGCATCGTTGAGCTTAGGGTTATCGAAACGCGGGATAGGGCTCGGCGCCATGACGTAGCGGCCTTGCACCATCACGGGGTGATCGGCGCCGGTGGTCGTAGAGCCGTAGCGCACGATCTGTTCAAAAAGCTCCAGGTAGGCTCCGGTGTACTCTGCCTCGGCATGCAGGCGACGCGTCACGCTTTCGCGCGCTTCATAGGTGCGCAGGGGCTCCGGCATGGGAACCTGCAGCACCATGAGCTGGTCGCGGCGCAACGGAAGCTCGGGGATGCGATGACGGCTCTGGATAAGGGTTGCATCCGCTGTGGCCGTGGTGGTCTCGACGCCCGTGGTCTCGTGCACGAGGCTCCTGATGGACACGGCGTTGACGCTCGCGTCCGAGCCCTGATCGATAACCTTGAGCACATCGTCGGGACCGATGCAGGACAAGGTGACCTGCAGGCCGCCCGTGCCCCAACCGCGGCCGATGGGCATCTCGCGGCTGGCAAACGGCACCTGGTAGCCCGGAATGGCAACAGCTTTCAAAATCGCACGGCGAATCTCGCGCTTGGATCCCTCATCCAAAAAAGCGAAGTTATAGTTGCGCTGCACAGGAACCGTCCTCCTTCTGCTCCTCGGCATGATTCATAGAACGCAGGGCCGCATCGAGCTTGCTTTGGAACGTCACGTAGTGCGGCAGCTTAAGATGGCCGATAAAGCCCGTAGCTTCCACGCCATCGATGTGATAGAGCACGAACTCCTGGTCCTGCGTGGGATAGCGCACGTCGTCGACGCGCAGCGAGTGGTCAAGGACGCTCATGGCGATAGCCTTGCTCTCGTCGCTGCCGGTGACGAGGCCGTAACCCACATCGAGCGCGTTCACGTGCTCGCCCGTCTCGGTAACCTCGTCGTCGGCAATCAGGCTTTCGACTTCACAAACCGGAAGTGCGCCCAGATAGTACGCGTCGTCGGCAGAAGCCTGGGCAGGGTCGACACCGGGGGCATCGATCGTCACCGGCACGCTGCCGCGGCGCAGCTCGCCCACCGTGGGATGGGAGATGCCAAAACCGCGGATAGCCGCATATCCGATAGCGATGACCGCCTGGGTAAGTCCGCGCGAAAGGGCCTGCAGGATGACGCTGCGAGGTGCCGGCGTGGAAAGCGGAGTCTTGGTGATGTCGATGGGCTCGGTATCATCCACGGCGCAGGGACGAATCATGCCAATCTGACGCAGGTAATCGCACACCTTAGGAACGCGGTCGAGAGGTGCGGCCTCGGCCACAGCGTAAAAAGCCTCGGATGCTTTTTCCAGACGCTCATCGATTGCAGCACGAGCAGCACGGACATCGGCATCTTCCTCTTCGCTCAAATCGAAGTTGATAAGGCGATGGCTGTAATCGCGCGTCGCGCCCAAAATCTGCCCGCCCTCGATATCTTTGAAGGCAGCGGAGATGCGACGCGAAACGCGCATCTCACCCGTATCGATCACGCGCGATGTGTAGAGGCGCTCGAGGGTGGAGCGGTAGGCACGTACCAAAAAGACCGCCTCTTCGATAGAACCCGATGCCTGCTTGAGTGCGATTGCAGCAACCTCGGGAGCCCAAACGGAACCCTCGGACTGCACCTGCTCGACCGCATGCGGCATGGCCTCGATGATGAGCGCGGGATCGAGCGTGCGACCACCCGCAACGCGCTCGCGCTCGAGCAGCTCAAGCGACGCGGCAATCGCCTGCTCGCCGCCGGAGACAGCTACATATCCCATGATTCAACCTCCCTGCAGGCACTGGAACGGGGAACGGCGGCGATATGGCCAAATCCATCTACAAACATCAGGTCGATGCCGCAGGGGAATTCGTCCTTACGCGCAACGCGCGCACGCAATACATCACCGCGATCGCAGGAGAGGTGCGCAGCGCCGTCGACGCCGGGGCCGCTGAGCTCCCAGGCGCTCTTGGCGCACGCATGAGAGGCGGAACCTACACGCATGCCCTGCGCGTCTAGACCCAAAAGCACCGAGCATTCGACGATAGCCGTCGCACCCAGATGCGGCTGCTCAAGAGTCCCCGCCGTAAGCTCGGCAACCGCACTCGCTGCATCCTCGCCCCGGAACGCCTCCGGAACGATCACGCATGCAGCCGTACCCAGCGCCGCGGGCGTCACATGCGTCCGGCTCGCAATCTGCCGAGCGGCATGCTCGTAGCCCACCGTCGCCATACAAAAGGTCGTGCCGCTATCAAGCAGCATGTCGGCCAGCATCAGCGTTGCGGGGAATACACCGCAGCGCTTGGCCTCTGCCTCATAGGCATCCGTGACAGACAGGCGGCAAACCTCGCCGGGACGCGCCATGCAGTCAAGAACCGTGCGAAACGTCCCTTGCAGCTCAAAGGCACGCTCGTCCAAAGAGGGATCGCGGTCGAAGACCTCATCCTGCTCGCTCATTTGACCACCGCCTGAACGCTCATGTCTTGACCGGACATCTCATCAAACTCAACGCGCGATACATAGGTTCGAGCGTCTTGCGCAACCGCGCGTTCCGACACCGCGGCCTGTGCCTCCTCGATGCGACGCTCAAGCTCCGCCATACAGGCAGGCGCCGGCTCCATCGCATAGGCGGCATCGATCACCGCGAGCGCGCGAGCATGCGCGGCATCGGTTCCCATGAGCACGCCCAGGCCGTCCGCCTCGCCAATGCGCACGCGACTCTCGGTAACAAGCACCTCGCTTAGATAAAAGCGGCTGTTGCGAGCCGTCTCGCGCACCTGGCACATCACAAGGCCCTGGCGCGCCGGCACGATATCCTCGACAGGAGCGTTGGTTTCGACCAGGCTCGCCAGTTCGAGCGCAAGCGCAGGGCCGCTCTCAACCAGGACCTCGGTCCTCTCTCTTCTTGTTAGCATGTAAATCTTTCCTTAGTTATCCGAGTCGATGATGTAGCGACGGCGAAGGCGAACCGAAATGAACTCGAGCGCAAACGACACGGCCAGGCACACATAGACGATCACGCCCACCTCGTGCAGGTTGTAGTAGTAGTTGCCCGCCTGGTACAGCTGAAAGCCGATACCGCCCGCGCCTGCAAAGGCGCCCACGGCCACCGCGTTGGCAAAATTGATCTCGAAGCGAATGAACGTCCACGAGAGCAGCTTGGTGATGGTGGCAGGGCAAATGGCCTGGAACACAATTTGCCAAAAGCTCGCACCGCTCGCAGAGAGCGCCTCAATCACGTCGGCATCGATCTCTTCGATTGATTCGGAGTAGCTCTTGGTGAGATAGGCGATGGAGTGGAAGGAGATTCCCAGCACTGCCGCCTCGGATCCAAGGCCGATAGCCACCGTAAAGACAAGCACCCACAGGATCGTTGGAATTGCTCGGATGATGGCGACAAACCCTTTGACCGCATTGGAAACGAGCGGGTTCGAGAGGTTCTCGGATGCCGCCAGCGCCAGGAAAAACGAGATGATGGCCGAGATGATGGTGCACAGCACGGTGACCGCAATGGTGACCAGCGTACTCTCGGCAACCTTTGCCCAGCTAAAATGTGCAGCTCCCAACGGGGGATCCAACGCCGGCTGGAACATCATGGCGCAAAAATCAGACCAGGTTTGAGCGATTGCACGACCAAGGTCCACCGTGCCAAAATCCATGCGCACAAACGCAACGACCGTCAAAAGGCACAGGACACCCAAGGTGAGCGCGACCGAATAGTTGCGCCCCTGACGGGACACGAGACGAATGTGCCCGGCGTGCGTGCGCTCAATCGTACCGGCTGCAGCGGGAGTCAATTCGAACGTCCCCATTAGATCATCGACCTCCTTGCAGCATTGGAAATCGCCTCGACCACGAGCACCAAAACGATGGTCACAAGGATCACCAGGCCAGCGCAGTCGTACCGGAAGGAGGCATAGTACAAGTTGAAGACAAAGCCGATACCCGTGCCGGTAAGCAGGCCCACCAACGTGGCCTCGCGGATATTGGTCTCGACCATATAGAGCGTCCAGCTCATGAGCTCTGCCACGGCGAGCGGCAGGCCCGCCTGGAAAACAATCTGCCAAAAGCTGGCACCGCAGCTGTGCAGCGCCTCGATGGGTCCGGAAGGAATCTCATCGAGCGTATCGAGGAAAAAGCGCGTGATCTGGCCAAACGTCGCCAAAAAGAGCGCAAGGAAACCCGTGAACTCGTTTTGCTTGAACGAAAGGAGCAAAAGCAGCGCCCATGCGATCATGGGAACATTGCGGAAGATATTGGCGAACACGCGAATGACGCCGCGCACGGCGCCGTTCTCGACGCCAACGCTCGAGCAGCCCAGCACCGCAAGAACGATGCCCAAAAGCGCCGCGAGCATCGTGGCGGCGATGGAATCGAACACCGTCGACACCACCTGTGCGGCAATCATTCCCAGCTGGCCAAACGACGATGCCGTGGGGCAGAAGTTCTGCAGCATCCATACGATGGCCGCCGGCACCGAGCCCAAGGCATACCCAAAGCTAAAGTCGCTGACGAGCGACGCGCCCTCGGCAACAAGAACGATGGCAACGAGCGCCACGAGCGTGCGCAGCTGGCGCTTCTTGAACCAGCTCAGATCGGGAACCTTTCCCGAGCCCACATCGCCATAGGAACCGGCGGGCACGGCGCCGCACTCTCCCGCGCTCATCGCAGGGCTCCAGAGGGAACAGCGGATGCCACGCCGACGGATGCAGACGTCGCGGCAGCTTGGGGTTCGGCCACCGGAACGGGAATACGGCCCTCTTCATCATCGCCGTAAATCGCTGCAATCATCTGGAGCGTCAGCTCGGCAGGCGTGCCTTCGAAGACCTTCTCGCCCGCGCGCAGGCCCACGATACGATCGGAAAACTCAAGTGCCATGTCCACCTGATGCAGATTGACGATGCACGTGATGCCATGCTGACGTGTCACGCGGCGCAGATGCTCCATGACAGCACGGCTGCTCTTGGGATCAAGGCTCGCGATAGGCTCGTCGCATAAAATGATGCGCGGATCTTGAATGAGTGCACGAGCAATACCCACGCGCTGCTTTTGTCCGCCCGAGAGCTGGTCGGCGCGACGATAGGCAAACTCGCCCAGACCCACTTCGTCGAGCAACTCGAACGCACGAAGCTTCTCGGCGTCACTGTAAAGGCCCAACGATCCGGCCACAGCGCCCTTGTAACCAAGGCGCCCGTGCAGCACGTTTTGGATGGCGGTAAGACGATACACCAGGTTGTAGTTTTGGAAGATCATGGCAATCTGCGTACGCACGCCGCGCAGCTTGTTGCGGCGCAGGTGCGTGATGTCCTGCCCGTTAAAAACAACCGAACCCTCCGTGGGCTCGATAAGGCGATTGATGCAGCGCAAAAAGGTCGACTTGCCGGCGCCTGAAGGGCCGATCACCGTGACCAGCTCTCCCTCGCCGCAGACAAAATCTACGCCGGAAAGCGCGTGATGCTGCTGCTGTGCGCCTCGTTTGCCCTCATAGCTTTTGGTCAAATCGCTCACCTGCAAAAGAGGCTGTGCGTTCTGTGGCATTCCCATGCCCTCCCATCAACGTCGAGGCCGGACGCGGATATTCGCGCCCGGCCCGTGTTGGCAGCGGCGAATCGTCTACGCGATGCCGCCCATCTGCACGTGTGCGCGCAGGGACATGCATTAGTCAAGCGCGCGAATGGGGTCGTACCAGGAGTCCTCGACTGCGATGAAGCCGGCAGTATCGCCCAGGCTCCAAACGGCACCGTTGCCCTCTTTGTCTTCGGGGGCAAAGAGCAGCTCGTCCTCAGAGGTCTCCTTGGAGGTCAGGCCCTTGACGAGCTTGTCGATGATCTCCTGCGGAACCTTCTCGGTGTTGACGGCGATGGGGCCGTTGAGAACCGGGGTAGACTGGATGATGCCGAACTTCTTGCCCTGGACGCGATCGAAGGGCTGAGGAGCGTCGGCCTTGACGGAGTAGACGGAGCCGGCGGCGTTCACGGCGTCGCGCTCGCCCTCGGGAACGTCAAGATAGGTATCGACGTCAACGTCGTCGAAGGCGGCCACATCGGCGTCGCCCTGCAGCAGGTTGACGGCAGAGCCGGGGTGAGAGTTGCCAAAGAGCACCTGGGAGAAGAAGCCCGGGGTGCTGAGCTCATCGGAAGACTTCACGTCATCCGGGAATGCCTTCATGATGGCGCTGCACGGAACCTTGAAGCCGGAAGTGGAGGTAGCGGAGACAAAGCTCATGCGCTTGCCCTTGATGTTCTTGATGGAGTAGCCGGTCTCCTCGGCGCTATCCGCGTACGTGCTCATCTCGGCCTCGGGCACGCAGATGCGGCTGTAGTACTTGGCGCCGTCGAGCTTGCCGTCGGTGTCGGAGGTGGTCACAAGCGGAAGAACCTTGCTGTTCTTCTTCTGAGCCTGGATGAAGCCCTCGGCGCCCATGTTGGCAAGCTGAGCCTTGCCGGAAGCGATAGCCTCGATAGCGACGTTATAGTCGGTGGTGGTCATGAGCTCGACCTTGACACCGGCGTACTTCTCAAGAACCTTGCCAAACTCCTCGCGGCCCGCGTCGAACTCGGAGCTGGACTCGTTGGGCAGCCAGACCATGGTAAGTTTATCGATAGAAGCGGCATCCGAGCCAGCGGTCGCCGCACCACCCTTACCGTCGACGCTGCCGCAACCGACGAGACCGAGGCCGAGCGTCACGGCACTCGCGCCAAAAAGGCCCAAGAAGGACCGGCGAGAAATTTGCTTGTTCTTGATATCTGCCACAATCTTCTCCTTACAACACTAGAATGCACCGGAGGGACCGGGGGTTCTATTTGTGCCGTCCGGCGATGACGTGGTAGATATTAGGGTTGTGGGCAAGCCGTTTTTCGATCAACGGCAATCGCTTGTCATATGCTTGCGCGAAGATGCGGGAACATGACGCGAACCGTAGGCACTTATTAATAGAAACGCCCCGTCGTAAGCTCAAGGGCAGGCATAAGGCAGGTAATAGACCAGTTTTGTCAGCCCCTTGGCAGCCGTTTATAGAAAAAGTTTGCAGGCATTTTCCCAAGCTGCTCGCGCGATAGCCTCGGCATCCTCCCCTGTGCGATCAACACGGTCGTTAACCAGCGCATTTGCCGTAATGGAAATCATTGCGGGCTCGCACTCAAGACCGCGGATCGGCTCCGGCGCCATGTACGGGCAGTCCGTCTCAAACAAAATACGGTCGAGCGGGGTTGCCGCGAATGCCTCGCGCACGTCATCGTTGCGCTTAAAGGTAGCCGCGCCTCCATAGGCGATATAACAGCCCAAGCCCACAAAGCGCTCCATCGTGGCGCGGTCCTCGCCAAAGCAGTGCAGCACGCAACCGGCCTGAGGCACACCTACCTCGCGAAGCACGTTGTAGGCGTCCGTGTGCGAAGCGCGCTCTTGGTCGGTGTCCTCGTGCCGCAAATGTAGCTCCACCGGCACGTTGCGACGCACGGCAACTTCGAGCTGACGCGCCATGCAGTCGATCTGCACGTCATGAGGCGCCGGCGCGACATCGTCGTCATAGTCCATGTGGTAGTCCAGGCCAATTTCGCCGATGCCAACACACAACGGATCGTCGAGCGCAGCCACAACCTGGGCATGGATATCATCTGTATAGTCCGGTGCGCCATATGGATGCACGCCGGCAAGATACTTGATCTGTGGAATATCCTGCATCGGCAGAATCTCGTGCGTCAACCAGTCGCTATAGTCCGTCACGCTGCGTTTGTCGGCGATGGGGTCGAAGATCGTCACCAACAGGTCGACGCCCGCAGCCTTGGCGCGCAGGAGCGTCTCAGGCACCTCCTTGCCCCAGAACGAAAGCAAATGCGCATGAGTATCGGCAAGCGGTGCCAACGGCTCCGGGCAGGCGACTGTCTTCTTTTTCTTGGTAAACGTCACGCGTTCGGCATTAGGCGTCATGGGTTAGCTCCCGGGCCAGACGGACAAAGTCGGCAGCATCGAGCGTCTCGGCGCGCGTGGTGGGTGCGATACCGCAAGCCTCAAAGGCGACATCGAGCACGTCCTTCGCAAAGCCGTTGGCGCTCATGGAATTGCGAATAGTCTTGCGACGCTGAGCAAACGCAGCGTCAATCACGCGGGCCACAAATTCGCGATCGAGTCCCTCGGGCACCACGCCGTCAACACGGTCGATACGCACGACGGCGGAGTCCACATGCGGTGCCGGCATAAAGCAGCGCGGCGGCACCTCAAAGCGACCCGTCACCTGCGCATACAGGCCCAGCTTGGCCGTATAGCCGCCATAGGTTTTGTTGCCGGGGACTGCGGCAATGCGATCGGCAACTTCCTTTTGCACCATGACCACGGCACGCTTGAGCGCGGGCATCGTCTGGAAAAACTGCAAGATGATCGTCGCCGCCACGTTATAGGGCAGGTTCGCGACAAACACCGTGGGCTCGCCACCAGCAGCCTGCTCAATCTGTTCCGGCGTCACCTTGAGCGCGTCGCCCATGATAAAACGGAAGTTGGCATAGTCGGCGACATGGGCATCGAGCACCGGCTCGAGCTCGGGATCGGCCTCGATCGACGTGACGCACGATGTCTCCTGCAGCAGTGCGAGGGTAAGCGTACCGACGCCCGGTCCGACCTCGAGCACACGCTCATCACCCGCAAGCTCGGTAAGCTCGCAAATACGCTCGATCACATGGTTGTCGATTAGGAAGTTCTGGCCCAAGCGATGCTTGGTCGCAAGGCCAAACTCCTCCAGCAGCTCCCTGGTTGCCGTGGGGTTTGCCAAAGGCGAAGTTGTCATGGTTGCCTCCTTAACATGCTGGCTGCATCGTAAAGCAAAAGGGCATGGACCGTTGCGGCCATGCCCTTGTATCTAAACAGCAAATTGCCGATAAGGCGCTCGCGCGGCGTCTTAGCCCAAACGCGGGAACAGCGGATCGCCCTTCTCGACGGGCTGACCACCGGCAAGCAGGCCCCAAGCGCAAATGCCCTTGAGGTCGTCGCTCGTGGCCTCGTCCTCGCACGACAGGCGGCGCAGGGCCTCGGCAGAAGTCTGGGGCATGAGCGGCATCAGCAGGTGAGCGGCGATGCGGATGGCCTCGAGCAGGTTGTAGATCACAAATGCCAGCTCGTCGGCCTTAGCCTCGTCCTTGGCAAGCGCCCAAGGCTCGGAGTCCTCGATGTAGTGGTTAGCGGCGTGGATGAGCTCCATGACCTCGTCCTTGGCTCCGCCGTAATCGAGCACGTCCATCTTGGCCATGTAGCGCTCGACCAGGCCATCGGCGATCTTTGCCAGCGGGTTGTCGAACGCGTCGGCAGACGCCGGTTTAGCCGGGGCGCAGCCGTCAAAGTACTTTGCGCTCATGTTGAGCGAGCGCGAAATGAGGTTGCCCCAGCTGTTGGCCAAATCGGCGTTGTAGACCTGCTCCATGCGGTCGAAGCTAATGGCGCCGTCGGTGCCGGGCACCACGTCGGTCATAAAGTAATAGCGATAGCCCTCGACGCCCAGCATATCGATGACATCCTGCGGGGCGATGGCGTTGCCACGGCTCTTGGACATCTTCTCGGCCTTACCGGTCTCGGCATTGCGCACGGTCAGGAAGCCGTGGGCAAAGACGTGCTCGGGCAGAGCCTCGCCAATGGCCATGAGCATGGCCGGCCAAATGACGCAATGGAAGCGAATGATGTCCTTGCCCACGATGTGGAACTGCGCGGGCCAGCGATAGGCCAGCTCGGCACGGGCCTCGTCGGTATCGACGCCGTAGCCGACAGCCGTCATATAGTTGAGCAGCGCATCGAACCACACGTAGGTCACGTGGCCCTCGTCAAACGGAACCTGAATGCCCCAGTCAAAGCTCGTACGGCTCACGGAAAGGTCGTTGAGGCCGCCCTCGACAAAGCTGCGCACCTCGTTCATACGAAACGCGGGCTCGACAAAGTCGGGGTGCTCGTCATAGAGCTTGAGCAGCTTGTCCTGGAAAGCGGAAAGCTTAAAGAAGTAGGACTCTTCCTGCACGCGCTCGAGCGGACGGTGGCAGTCGGGGCACAGATGCTGGCCGACGCTGCCGTACTCCTCGTCACCCTTCTGGACCTGCGTGTCGGTGAAGTAGGTCTCGTCAGGCACGCAATACCAACCGTCGTAGCTGCCCTTATACAGGTAGCCGGACTCCTTCATGCGCTCCCACAGGTACTGCACGGCATGATGCTGGCGCGGCTCGGTGGTGCGGATGAAGTCGTCGTTGGAGATCTCGAGCTTGCTCCAAAGCTCCTTGAAGTGCGGGGCCTGGCTATCGGTCCACTCCTGCGGCGTCATGCCGTGCTTGGCTGCGGCCTCGGCGACCTTCTCGCCGTGCTCGTCCATGCCGGTCAGAAACTTGACGTTAAAGCCAGCGGAGCGGCGATAGCGAGCCTGAACGTCGGCGATGATGGTGGAATAGGCCGTGCCCAGGTGCGGATCGGCGTTGACGTAGTAGATGGGCGTCGTGATAAAGAACGAAGGCTTGCTTTGATCCATGGGGTTTGTCCTCCAGAAAAACGTTGCATACAGAGGATGATTCTAGCGCAAGGGCTGGATATCCTCCATCTATTGCATATCGAGCACCATGGCATAGACATCGCGCTTGCGGCGCGAATACTTCTGAGACAGGCGCTTGGCCACCGCAGAGGCGGGCTCCCCCTCCTCAAGCGCGACGCGGATATCCTCGCGCAGGGCCTCGTCGGAATCCGCTGCCGCGGCGCCAACCGGCACGGCACCGGCCTCCTCATCCTCGCTCGGCGGCGCGATGACCAGCGCAATCTCGCCCTTTACCTCGCCGCGAGCACGCAGCTCCTCGGCAAGCTGGGCAGCGGGCCCGCGCAAGACCTCCTCGTGCAGCTTGGTGAGTTCGCGGCAGACGGCAACCTCACGCTGGGGAAAGACCTCCGTCACGGCCTCAAGCGTCGCCACGATGCGATGTGGAGACTCGTAGAAGATGAGTGCGCCGGGCACCACGGCAAGGCGCTGCAAACGGCGCACGCGGTCGCCGTGCTTTCGGCCCAAAAAGCCCTCGAAGAAAAAATGCTCGCAGGGAATACCGGACGAAACGAGCGCCGTGACGCAAGCAGAGGGCCCGGGAATAACTTCGACGGGCACATCGGCCTCACGCGCCGCCTCGACCAGCGCCTGGCCGGGATCGGACCCCCTCGGCATGCCGGCGTCCGAGGCAAAGGCGAGGGTCGCCCCCGCCCGCAGCCG
>ENA-UOJT01001158-UOJT01001158.1-human-gut-metagenome-genome-assembly--contig:-C15-NODE-1158-length-17781-cov-28.621009_pt1 | contig 17781 bp, 10 predicted proteins | sample MGYA00242357_ERZ723904 | MGnify/ENA metagenome assembly ERZ723904 | reverse complement strand
GTCTCCATGGCGGCGGGGCCAAGGGGCACTGCGCGGCGGCTGTCCAGCAGGCGGCGGATACAGTCGGCCCACTCGGTCTTGGTGGCCAGCTGCCAGCGGGTGTTCAGGTGCAGCAGGCACAGGCCGCTGTCCTCCCGGGTATAGCGCTCCCGCAGAGCTTCCAGCGCGGCTTCCACGCTGAGCTGCGGCAGCTGCACCGCCTGGGCCAGCTTGTCCGCACTGATGGGTTCCCCACAGGCAAACAGCATGGCCTCCACGGCGGCGCGGATCTGTTTCTGGTTCATTTCGTCTCCTTATCCCGTTGGATGCGGCCCCGCTGCATGGTCAGGCCGCCTGCGTCGTCCAGCGTCACGCGGCCGCCGCGCACCAGCTCCAGCAGGGCCAGAAAGGTGGCCACGTTGGTGCTGCGGGTCTGCTGGCGGCTGAACAGCTGGCTCATCTTCGCCGCTGTACCGCCGATGAGCCGCCGCAGGATGTACACCACCCGGCTGGTGACCGACACCACCGGCGCGGTGACCAGCGGCTCGAACTGCTGCTGAGTCGGCTCGCGGCGCAGCCGGGTGCGGCCCGCAAGGGCTTCCCAGTAGTCGGCCAGCACCTGCGGCGCATGGTGCAGGTCGTAGGTGGTGTCGAACTCCACCTCCATGGGCGGGCGCACGAACACCGGGGCGGCCTCAGCTTTTTCGCGCAGCAGCGCGGCCATGCGGCGGCACTGGTCGTACTCGATCAATTGGCCGGTGAACTCCTGCTTCATGCGCTCGCCTTCTTCGCTGCGGGGCAGCAGCAGGTAGCTTTTCATCTCCACCAGCCGCGCGGCCATTTCAATGAAAGCACTGGCGGCTTCCGGGTCCGGGTCGGCCTGCTCCACGGTGCGGGTGTACTGGTCGATCAGTTCCAGAATGGGGATGTTGTGCAGGTCCATCTTATGTTTGGCCACAAGCGCCAGCAATAATTCCAGCGGGCCGTCAAAATCTTCCAGATGGAAGGTCATTTCCTCTGCCAAAGCTCACATCACCGTCCCGATGCCGGCATAGTAGATGGAATAGGCCAGCTTGTCAATATAGCCGGTGCCCGCGCTCAGCAGGCTCCACACCGCGTTGTTCAGGTAGTACAGCGGGGTATCCAGCGCGCCGAACCACACCGCCGCCAGCAGCGCGATCATGATATAGCGCTCATATTTCATCAGGCCGAAATACACCCGCTGGGGCAGCACCACCAGCAGGATGCGGCTGCCGTCCAGCGGCGGCACCGGGATGAAGTTGAACACCGCAAGGCTCACGTTCATGAGCACAAGGTACTGCAGGAACATGGCAATGTAAATGGTGGCGGTGTTCACCGGGGCCCAGTAGTACATGACCTTCCACACCACCATGCCCACATAGGCCAGCAGGATGTTCGCCGCCGGGCCCGCCAGCGCGGTGAGGGCCATGCCCCACTTGGGGTTCTTGAAGTTACGGGGATTGGTGGACACCGGCTTTGCCCAGCCCACGCCTGCGAACACCATGCACAGGGTGCCCAGCAGGTCAAAGTGGGCGAAGGGGTTCAGCGAAAGACGGCCTTCCCGCTTTGCGGTGGGGTCGCCCAACAGCCAGGCGGCCAGCGCGTGGCCTGCCTCGTGGAACGGGATGGCCACCAGCGCCACCAGCGCACGGATGAGATAATAGATGCCCTGAGAGGTCATTCGATATTCCTGCCTTTTTTCAGTATACCGTATATAATACTATCTTTTTGCCCTGCACACAAGCCCTCGGCAAAAAACACGGATATTTTTTGAAAAAAGGCTTGCATTTTGCCCGGCAATCTGATACAATAGTCAAGCTGATTATTTTGATTCCTTACTTCACTGCAGGAGGTGCAAGTACCATGGCTAAATGTGAATGCTGCGGCAAGGGTGTTGCCTTTGGTATCAAGGTTTCTCACTCTCATCGTCGTTCCAACCGTACCTGGAAGCCGAATGTCCGTCGTGTCAAGGCGGTCGTTGAGGGTTCTCCCAAGTACGTCTACGCATGCTCCCGTTGCCTGCGCGCTGGCAAAGTTACCCGCGCTGTCTAATTTGGTGTATGTGGCCGGTCACTTTGTCGAGTGGCCGGCTTTTTTTGTTGCCGAAATGGCCGGTAAGGAGGAAAAACGCAATGAATCTCCCCAATGACCCCATCATGCTTTTGAGCGTCGTGAACCTGAAACTGCGTGATTTTTACAAAGACCTCGATGCACTGTGCGATGACATGGACGCCGACAAGGCAGACCTGTGCGCAAAGCTGAAAGCTGTGGGCTACGAGTACGACGCCCAGCGCAACCAGTTCGTGTGATCTTTCCCCCAAAAGCTTTCTCTAAATTGCGAACGACCGGCACCGGTGCGCAGCGACTGTGCCCGGGCCGGTGAATATAGAATGAAGGAGTGCTTGATTTTTTATGATCCAGGGTACCTATTACAAAGAGTGGAGCCGCGTGCTCGGCCGCGATATGGAGTTCAAGGTGTACGGCACCGCCGGTGTGCCGGTGCTGGCGCTGCCTGCCCGCGGCGGCCGCTTTTATGATTGGGAGAACAACGGCATGCCGGACGCCATCGCCCAGCTGCTGAACGAAGGCAAGGTGCAGCTGTTCTGCGCCGACAGCATCGACGGTGAGGCCGTGCTGAACGGCGACATCCCTGTGCGCCGCCGCGCCGAGATGGAGGAAAAGTACTTCGTCTACCTGACCGCCGAGCTGGCTCCCCGTGTGCTGGCCCTGAACGAGGCCGAAAAGGACACGAAACTGTGGTGCGTGGGCATCGACCTGGGTGCCGTGCACGCCGTGAACTGCCGCCTGCGCCGCCCGCAGCAGTTCGCCGGTGCCATCGGCCTTTCCGGCATCTACGACCTGACCCGCTTCTGGGGCAGCGAAGCCGACGATCTGGTGCTGCGCGCTTCTCCCCTGCAGTACCTGACCGAAAAGGGCATCGCCAACAAGCTGGCCCTGGCCAAGGCCGAGGAGAACAGCCTGATGCTCTGCGCCGGTCAGGGTGCCTACGAAGGCGACGCACTGGCCGACACCCAGGCGCTGGCCGATGTGCTGAAGGCCGAAAAGCTGCCCGCCCATGTGGAGCTGTGGGGCGGCGATGTCTCCCACGAGTGGTACTGGTGGGGCAAGATGCTGGGCCTGTTTGTGCCGCGGATTCTGGAGAAGTAAAAGTGATTTGATAGAGGGAAGGCATTTGCAGTGCCTTCCCTCTTTTTGTTTGTATTTTTCAATTCCCTACTTGATTTATTGGGTTTGCTGTGCTATACTCATGCTGTAAGATGTATACCCCCTATGGGTAAAGGAGATATTTTATGGACAACGAGAAAAAGCCCTGCTGCTGTTGCGGCACGCCCGCCCAGCCCGAAGCTGCCACGGCTCCGGCCGTTGACGCATCCGCTGTGCCCACCGAAAGCGTCACCCCCTCCTGCTGCCGCCACAAGGACCGCACCCCTGAGGAGCACAAGGCCCTGCTGAACCGGCTGAGCCGCATCGAGGGCCAGGTGCGCGGCATCCGCGGCATGGTGGAAAAGGACGCCTACTGCGTGGACATCCTTGTGCAGGTGGCTGCGACCACCTCGGCGCTGAACAGCTTTGCCAAGGAGCTGCTGGCCCAGCACATCGGCACCTGCGTGGCCGATGACCTGCGCGCGGGCGGCGAGGAAAAGCTGGATGAGCTGCTCTGGCTGCTGCCCAAGCTCATGAAATAACTTTCCCTTTCCCTGCACATACTCGATAGCGGAGTGAGTTTTTATGGAACAATTCAATGTTACCGGCATGAGCTGCGCGGCCTGCTCTGCCCGGGTGGAAAAGGCCGTGAGCAAGGTGCCCGGCGTCACCAGCTGCTCGGTGAGCCTGCTGACCAACTCCATGGGCGTGGAGGGCACTGCTTCCAGTGCCGACATCATCAAAGCCGTACAGGACGCAGGCTATGGTGCCAGCCCCAAGGCTGCGGGCGGCGCAGCGGCCGCTTCCAGCACCAATGCCGATCTGGACGCCCTGGCCGACCATGAAACGCCCAAGCTCAAGCGCCGCCTGATCGCATCGGTGGGCTTTCTGCTGGTGCTGATGTACTTCTCCATGGGCCACATGATGTGGGGCTGGCCCCTGCCGCACTGGTTCGACGGCAACCACATCGCCATGGGCCTTGTGCAGCTGCTGCTGGCGGGCATCGTCATGGTCATCAACCAGAAGTTCTTCATCAACGGCTTCAAGGGCCTCATCCACGGCGCACCCAACATGGATACGCTGGTGGCCCTCGGCTCCATGGCAAGCTTCGTGTGGAGCACTTACGCCCTCTTCGCCATGACCCGCGCCCAGGTGGACGGCAGCGACGAGCTGGTCATGCACTATATGATGGAGTTCTACTTTGAGTCGGCGGCCATGATCCTGACCCTCATCACGGTGGGCAAGATGCTGGAAGCCCGCTCCAAGGGCAAGACCACCGATGCCCTCAAGAGCCTGATGAAGCTGGCCCCCAAGACCGCCACCCTGCTGCGGGACGGCGCGGAAGTCACCGTGGGCATCGAGCAGGTGCAGAAGGGTGACATCTTCGTGGTGCGCCCGGGCGAGAACGTGCCTGTGGACGGCATCGTGCTGGAAGGCACCAGCGCCGTGAACGAGAGTGCCCTGACCGGCGAGAGCATCCCCGTGGACAAGGCCGAGGGCGATAAAGTCTCCGCCGCCACCACCAACCAGTCCGGCTTCCTCAAGTGCCAGGCCACCCGCGTGGGCGAGGACACCACCCTTTCCCAGATCATCAAGATGGTCAGCGATGCCGCCGCCACCAAGGCCCCCATTGCAAAAATTGCCGATACCGTGTCCGGTTTCTTCGTGCCGGCCGTCATCACCATTGCAGTGATCACCACCATCGTGTGGCTGCTGCTGGGCCGTGAACTGGGCTATGCGCTGGCCCGCGGCATCTCGGTGCTGGTCATCAGCTGCCCCTGTGCGCTGGGCCTGGCAACGCCCGTGGCCATCATGGTGGGCAACGGTCTGGGCGCGAAGAACGGCATCCTGTTCAAGACCGCCGCTTCGCTGGAAGCCGCAGGCCGCACCCAGATCGTGGCGCTGGATAAGACCGGCACCATCACCAGCGGTGAGCCCAAAGTCACCGACATCCTGCCCGCCGAGGGCGTGACCGAAGGCGAACTGCTCACCCTTGCCGCCGCATTGGAGCGCAAGAGCGAACACCCGCTGGCAAAGGCCGTGCTGGCCTACACCGAGGCGCAGAAGCTGGACGCCCCCGAGGTGACCGACTTCGCGGCCCTGCCGGGCAACGGTCTGGCCGCCAAGCTGGACGGCGTGGACATCTTTGCCGGCAGCGCCGTTTTCATCCAGACCAAGGTCACCGTGCCTGCCGCCTTGCAGGAGAAGGCCGCCGCCCTCTCGGCTCAGGGCAAGACGCCGCTGTTCTTCGGCGGCGCGGACCGGCTGCTGGGCATCATCGCGGTGGCGGACACCATCAAGGAAGACAGCCCCCGCGCCATCAAGGAACTGCAGAACATGGGCATCCGCGTGGTGATGCTCACCGGCGACAACCAGCGCACCGCCGACGCCATTGGCAGACAGGCCGGTGTGGACGAAGTCATCGCAGGCGTGCTGCCCGACGGCAAGGAAGCCGTCATCCGCCAGCTGCAGGCATCCGGCAAGGTGGCCATGGTGGGCGACGGCATCAACGACGCCCCGGCCCTGACCCGCGCCGACACCGGCATCGCCATCGGCGCAGGCACCGATGTTGCCATCGACGCAGCGGACGTGGTGCTGATGAACTCCAAGCTGTCGGATGTGCCCGCCGCCATCCGCCTGAGCCGCGCCACCCTGCGCAACATCCACGAAAACCTGTTCTGGGCGTTCATCTACAACGTCATCGGCATCCCGCTGGCGGCCGGTGTGTTCATCCCCTTCGGCCTGACGCTGAACCCCATGTTCGGCGCGGCCGCCATGAGCCTTTCCAGCTTCTGCGTGGTGAGCAACGCCCTGCGCCTGAACCTGTTTGATCTGCACAGCACCAGGCGCGACCATGCGCCCAAAAATGCATCTTCCCTGCCCGCTGCCCTGACGCAGCCCGCAGCGGTTGAAAATAAAGAGAGTACCAAGGAGGACAATTCCATGAAGAAGACCCTGAACGTAGAAGGCATGATGTGCGGCCACTGCGAGGCCCGCGTGAAGAAGGCTCTGGAAGCCCTGCCCGAGGTGGACGAGGCCGTGGTGAGCCACGAGGCCGGCACCGCCATCGTCACCCTGAACGCCGAAGTGGCCGACGACGTGCTGAAGAAGGCCGTCGAGGACCAGGACTACAAGGTGACCGGCATCCAGTAAGCCAAAACCAGGCTCCCTTCCAAACGAGCGTGCGCATGGGCAGTGCCCCGTGTGCACGCTTGTTTTTTGTGTGTGCATAACGGCGGCGCTTTTCGGCCATACTCCCGGTATCTCACGCAGGAAAGGGAGTTTTTCTATGGACGAGCGGATGTTCTGTTTTCAATGTGAGCAGGCGGCGGGCTGCACGGCCTGCACCGGGGCAGCGGGTGTGTGCGGCAAATCGGCCGAGACAGCCGCCGCGCAGGACCGGCTCACCGGCGCGCTGATCACCTATGCCGGGCAGCTGGTGGACGCGGGCCGCGCCCCGGCCCCGGAGCAGGCCCTTTTGCTGATGCAGGGGCTGTTCACCACCATCACCAATGTCAACTTTGACGCCGCCACCGTGGACGCCCTCACCGAGAAGGTCCACGCCGCCTGCCCGGCCGTCGCGCCGGACTACGACATGCAGCGGCTGTGGCACGAGCCGGACCCGGACGTGCGCAGCCTGAAAAGCTTCGTGCTGTTCAGCCTGCGGGGCATGGCGGCCTACAACTACCACGCCCGGGTGCTGGGCCGCATCAGCCCGGAGCTGGACCGCTTTTTCTGCACCGCGCTGGAAACTCTGAGCGCCGAGGGCCTTTCCATGGACGAGCTGTGGGCGCTGGTGCAGAAGACCGGCGAAGCCAGCTACCGCTGCATGGAGCTGCTGGACGCCGCCAACACCGGGGCCTTTGGCGACCCGGTGCCGGTGGAAGTGCCGCTGACCATTGAAAAAGGGCCGTTCATCGTGGTTTCCGGCCATGACCTGTTCGACATGCAGCAATTGCTCGAGCAGACGAAGGGCAAGGGCATCCACATCTACACCCACTCGGAGATGCTGCCCGCCCACGGCTACCCGGAGCTGAAGCAGAAATACCCCCACCTGAAGGGCAACTTCGGCACCGCATGGCAGAACCAGCAGACCGAGTTTGAGGATATCCCCGCGCCCATCCTGTTCACCACCAACTGCATCATGCCCCTGCGGGAGAGTTACGCCGACCGGGTGTTCACCACCTCGGTGGTGTCCTACCCCGGCATCGTGCACATCGACGAAGGGCGGGATTTCTCCCCCGTCATCCGCCGGGCGCTGGAGCTGGGCGGCTACAAAGAGGACACCCTCGTGCCCGGCATGAACGGCGGCAAGGCCGTCGTCACCGGCTTTGCACACGATGCCGTGCTGCGCCATGCGGGCGAGATCGTGCAGGCGGTAAAGGACGGCAAGATCCGGCACTTTTTCCTGGTGGGCGGCTGCGACGGCACACGGCCTTCCCGCCGGTACTACACCGAGTTCGCCAAGCTCACCCCACAGGACACGGTGATCCTGACGCTGGCGTGCGGCAAGTTCCGGCTGAACGATCTGCCTTTGGGCAACGTGCCCGGCACCGGGCTGCCCCGCATTCTGGACGTGGGCCAGTGCAACGACGCCTACAGTGCCATCCGCATCGCACTGGCGTTGGCAGACGCCTTTGGCTGCGGGGTGAACGACCTGCCGCTCTCGCTGGTGCTGTGCTGGTTTGAGCAGAAGGCCGTGTGCATCCTGATCGCGCTGCTGGCGCTGGGCATCAAAAACATCCGGCTGGGGCCCACCCTGCCCGCCTTCCTCTCGCCGGGGGTGGTGCAGGTGCTGCAGCAAAAATATGACCTGAAAGCCGTCACCACGCCGGAAGACGACCTGCACGCCATTCTGGGCGGCTGAGCACCCCGCCGGACATTTCCCCCTGTCATTTCCGCTTTGCTCCCGGTATTTTCCGGGAGCTTTTCATTTGTTGCAATTCGTGCACGTTTCCGGTATTTTTTGGCATGGATGCACGTTTTCAGGACCGTTTCGGCAGCACATGCCGGAGAAACTCCGGTACCGTTCCCAATCGGCGCAAAAAGCCAGCTTTTTTGTGGTGCAAAATCTTTCGGACCCCTTGTTTTTCCAGAATTCAGATGGTAATATATGAATGGTGCACAAAATGCACCATATTTTAGAAAGAAGGAGGTAATAAATTATGAAAAAAAGATGGTTCGTAGTGATACTGACCATCGGATTGCTGCTTTGTGTCATGCCGCTGAGTGCGCTTGCACTGAGTTCCGACCCCATCACGGATTCGGACGGCACCATTATTGGCTGGGAAGACCTTTCCACCGATCTCTGTTCCTTTGATCTTTCAGAGGAACAGACCCCGGTGGCTGTGGACCCCGGCACAAATGCTGCTTCCGGCCCGGCGAAGACGGACCCGGCGGAGACGGACCCGGTGAAGGGCGCTGCGGATGCAAACAGTGCGAAAACAGCGGCGGCCGCGACAACGCCGTTTGTGGAAGACCTGTATGCAGACGACCCCATCCCCGATCTCTACGCGGACACGCCCGGCTCTGCGGACGGCACAGGCAGCAATCAGGCTGTGTGTGCGATCAATGGCAAAACCTATTCAACGCTGACCGAAGCGATCAACGATGCAGCGGATGGCGCCCAGATTGATCTGTTGCAGGACATCGAACTGACGGAAGGTCTTTCTTTTTATAATAAGAAGCTGACCATTTCCGGCGGCGGTACCCGCACGCTGACGCTGAATCAGAACGGTATGTATGCATCGCACAGTGATATCACGTTTGAAGATCTTACGCTGAATATCTATGCGCATACGCATACCTACGCTGGCGGCGCAGGAGGAACGGCCAACCTGATCAGCAACTCGAATCTGCGCCTGAACAACGTCAACTTTACGTTGATCCCGGATGCCAACTGCGGCAGCGGCATCTATCTGTATCAGAAGAGCAACCTGTATCTGGATGGATCGTACGCCGTGATCCGTGATGTCTCTTCTTATCGTGCAAGTGGTATCTACGCCGATGACTCGGAATTTAAAGGACAACCGAACCGTGAGATCAAGATCAACAACTCTTATCTTGAGATCACAGGCTGTGCCCATGCGGCCATGACGATCGATCCGATCGACATCACACTGTCCAGTTCAAATGTCGTGGTGATGGACAACGGCAAATCCGATCCTGATGGCTACGGCTTCGGCATTGGCTGCTATGGCGGTAAGCTGAAAATGGAATCCTCGACCCTGACCGCCACCGGAAACACCGGCGCATGGTATGGCTACGCTGTTTTTGTTGATGGCCTTGACGTGGATCCCGGTTCTACCCTTGATATCCGCGACAATGGCGGTTCCGGCCTTGGTGTCGGCGGCATTGGCGTGATCCAAGGCGGTTCGCAGGTCATCTGCGACGGCAACGGCACAAATGACCCGGGCTACGGCTCTGGCGGTTTGTATGTGTATGCAGGCGCCGACCTGACCATTGAAAGTGGTGCAAACGTCTCCGTATGTCAGAACAAGGGCCTGGCTGCCATCGTGAACAGCTGTAAGCTGCACATCCAGAATGGTGCCAATGTTTCAGTGGACAACAATGCTAAGCTCGGTATCTACAACAGTTACGATTCCTATCTGACGATTGAGTCCGGTGCAAATGTCACCGCCAACCACAACGGTGCCCATGGCATCTACAATCAAGAGATGGGTGATCTGAAGCAGGGTGCTTTTCTGATAGAAAGCGGTGCAAATGTCACCGCCAACTACAATACGGTGTCCGGTATCTTCAACTGCAATCTCTTCACCGTGGAAAAGGGTGCCAATCTGCAGGTGGAATACAACAGCAACTGCGGTATCCAAAACGATGAGCATGCGACGCTGAACCTGCTGGCCGGCAGTGTACGCTATAACCATGCCGGTAATCAAGGCGGCGGACTTTGTAACAAGGGCACCGCAACCCTTTCGGACGATGTAGAGCTGTACAACAACCATGCAGTCATTTCCGGCGATGACATCTATAATGTAGGAGGTGCCACCATCACCTTTGGTCCCACAGGCAGCGACTGGACACTGGACGGTTACCCGGACTGCTACCACCCCATTGACGGCTGGTACGATGACAGTGACAACACCCGCTGGAACGCCCACGCGGAGGCCGTAGCGGACCTGCACATGGTTCTCGTCGAACCCGTCACTTCTTATACCAACCGCCTGTCCCTCAAGGCCGCCCACGGCCCCACCGGCACCCTGATCGTCCACAAGCAGACGACCGGTGAAATGCTGGTGGACGACTGCGACGCCGAGTTCACCTTTGTGCTCACGCTGGACGATGAGACCATCGACACCGTGAACGACGAGCGGTACGGCGTCCGGTTCGAAAACGGCAAGGCGACCTTCACCCTGAAAGACGGCGAAAGCAAGACCATCGAAAACCTGCCTGTTCGCATGGGTTACACCATCACCGAGCAGTCCAAGGGCGGCTGGCTGCTGGCCCGGGTGGACGGCGACGCCGAGGGCAAAGTGCCCTACCGCGCCACCGCCGAGATCGCGTTCGTCAACGAAAAGCAGACCGCAACCGGTTCCCTGGTGGTCACCAAGGAGCTGGCCGGTGAGCTGGACGCCGACGACGCGGACACCGTCTTCAACTTTATGCTGATGCTGGATGACAACACCATCACCACCGCAGACGCAGAAGAATACGGCGTGCAGTTTGAAAACGGCATCGCATCCTTCTCCCTGAAGGGCGGCGAAAGCATCACCATCGCAAACCTGCCTGCAGGCGTTGGCTACACCATCGCCGAGGTCCGCCAGACCGGCTGGACCCTGCAGAGCGTCAGCGGCGCAGACACCGGCGTTGTGCCCAAGAATGACACCGCCGAGATCGTCTTCACCAACCTGAAGAACGGCACGGACATCCCCGATGTCCCGGTCGTCCCGACGGAGCCCGAGGAACCCACGGAGCCCGAGAGTCCCAAGACCCCGGAGACCCCCGAGGAGCCTGCAGAGCCCGACGCACCTGCACAGGACGAGACCCCCGGCGAGGAACCGGCTCAGGACGACACCACCGTGCCTGCCCAGCCGGCTGAGACCCCCGCACAGGATACCACCAAGGCCGACACCCTGCCCCAGACCGGCACCACCGGCTGGCTGGCTGTCGTGCTGATGAGCTTCGGCTTCGGCCTGCTGGCATGCGGATGGTTCTTCACCCGCAAACAGCGTGCTGCAAAGCACTAAGGGCGGAAAAGCCACACGAGCGCACACAAACCGCTGCATCCCCTGCCCCGCAAAGGCGGCCGGATGCGGCGGTTTTGTTTTTGTACGGTGCACAGTTCGGGCTGTTCGCGGCGTTTCGCACAAGAAGCGGTGGAAAGCCGCCATCATATTTGGTGCAGCTGTCACTTGAAGATTTTTCAGCGCCCGCTATAATAGAAAGTACCGGAACAAAGGCGTTCCGCAAGGGTAAACTCTGCCCTTGCGGGGCGCTTTTCTTTTTTGTCAGAATGCGGAGGGTGCCGCATCCGGTGAGGATTTTGATAAAGGATGGGAAAGTCTATGGAAAACTTTACAGAGCAGAAAAACACCCTTGGCCTGTACGATCCACAGTTTGAGCACGACGCCTGCGGCATCGGCGCTGTGGTGGACATCAAGGGCCGCAAGAGCCACCAGACCGTGGACGATGCACTGGCCATCGTGGAGCGGCTGGAGCACCGCGCCGGTAAGGATGCCGAGGGCAAGACCGGCGACGGCGTGGGCATCCTGCTGCAGATCAGCCACAAGTTCTTCTCCAAAGTGGCCGAGGAAATGAACATCCGCCTGGGCAACGAGCGCGAATACGGCGTGGGCATGTTCTTCTTCCCCCAGAACGAGCACCTGCGGGCCCAGGCCATGAAGCTGTTCGAGGTGGTCACCCGCAAAGAGGGCCTGGAATTTCTGGCCTGGCGCAAGGTACCCGTGAACCCGGACGCCGTGGGCCAGAAAGCCCGCGACTGTATGCCCGCCATCTGGCAATGCTTTATCAAAAAGCCCGCCAAGGTGAGCAAGGGCATCGACTTCGACCGCAAGCTGTACATCGTGCGCCGCGTGTTCGAGCAGGCCAGCAACGGCACCTATGTGCCCAGCCTGTCCAGCCGCACCATCGTGTACAAGGGCATGTTCCTGGTGCACGATCTGCGCCTGTTCTACACCGACCTGCAGGACCCCGACTATGAATCCGCCATCGGCATGGTGCACAGCCGCTTCTCTACCAACACCAACCCCAGCTGGATGCGCGCCCACCCCAACCGCTTCATCCTGCACAACGGCGAGATCAACACCATCAAGGGCAACACCGACGCCATGCTGGCCCGCGAGGAGAGCATTTCCAGCTCCATCATGCAGGACGACATGAACAAAATTCTGCCCATCATCAACACCTCCGGCTCCGACTCCGCCATGCTGGACAACGCGCTGGAATTCATGGTGATGAACGGCATGGACCTGCCGCTGGCCGTGATGATCACCATCCCGGAACCGTGGGAGAACAACAAGAACATCAGCCAGAAAAAGCGCGATTTCTACCAGTATTACGCCACCATGCTGGAGCCCTGGGACGGCCCCGCCGCCATCCTGTTCTCGGACGGCGACGTGATGGGCGCTGTGCTGGACCGCAACGGTCTGCGCCCCAGCCGCTACTACATCACCAAGGACGGCCGCATGATCCTGTCCTCTGAGGTGGGCGTGCTGGAATGCGACCCGGAGAACATCCTCGTCAAGGACCGCCTGCGCCCCGGCAAAATGCTGCTGGTGGATACCGTGAAGGGTGAAGTGGTGGATGACGAAAAGCTGAAGGAGTTCTACGCCAGCCGCGAACCCTACGGCGAGTGGATCGACCGCAACCTTGTGGAGCTGGCCAGGCTGAAGATCCCCAACGTGAAGGTGGAAAGCTACACCGGCGACCAGCTCACCCGCCTGCAGAAGGTGTTCGGCTACAAGTACGAGGACGTGAACACCATGATCCTCTCCATGGCCCGGGCCGGTGCAGAGCCTTCCGGTGCCATGGGCACTGATACGCCGCTGGCCGTGCTGAGCGACCAGCACCCCCCGCTGTTCAACTACTTCAAGCAGCGCTTTGCGCAGGTGACGAACCCCCCCATCGACGCCATCCGCGAGAAGGTGGTCACCTCCACCAGCGTGTACATCGGCGCCCACGGCAACCTGCTGGAGGATAAGCCCGAGAACTGCAAGGTGCTGAAAGTCCACAACCCCATTCTGACCAGCACCGACCTGCTGAAGATCAAGTACATGAACGTGCCGGGCTTCAAGGTGGCCACGGTGTCCATCAACTATTATAAAAACACCAGCCTGGAAAAGGCCATCGACCGCGTGTTCCTGGAAGTGGACCGTGCCTACAAAGAGGGTGCAAACATCATCATCCTGTCCGACCGCGACGTGGATGAATACCATGTGACCATCCCCAGCCTGCTGGCTGTTTCCGCCGTGTCTCAGTACCTCATCCGCACCAAAAAGAGCACCGCACTGGCCCTGATTCTGGAAAGCGCTGAACCCCGCGAGGTGCACCACTTCGCCACCCTGCTGGGCTACGGTGCCTGCGCCATCAACCCCTATCTGGCCCACGAGACCATCGGTCAGCTCATTGACGAAGGTCTGCTGGACAAGGACTATTATGCCGCCGTGGAGGACTACAACAACGCCATCCTGAACGGCATCGTGAAGATCGCCTCCAAGATGGGCATCTCCACCATCCAGAGCTACCAGAGCAGCCAGATCTTTGAGGCGGTGGGCATCTCGAAGGATGTCATCGACAAATACTTCACCGGCACCGTGAGCCGTGTGGGCGGCATCAGTCTGGAAGATATTCAGGCCGACGTGGAAGCCCAGCACAACGCAGCCTTCGACCCGCTGGGTCTGGACATCAACATGGAGCTGGCCGACGGCGGTGCCCACAAGTTCCGCAGCGGCAAGGAAGATCATCTGTTCAACCCGCAGACCATCCATCTGTTCCAGAAGGCCTGCTTCACCAACGATTACGGTGCTTTCAAGCAGTTCACCAATACCGTGGACAACATGGGCACCGACGGCGTTCATCTGCGCAGCCTGCTGGACTTCAACTTTGCCCCGGACGGCGGCATCCCGCTGGAGGAAGTGGAGCCGGTGAGCTCCATCGTCAAGCGGTTCAAGGGCGCTGCCATGAGCTACGGCGCCCTGAGCAGCGAAGCCCACGAGACCATTGCCATCGCGCTGAACCGTCTGGGCGGCCGCAGCAACACCGGTGAGGGCGGCGAGCCCGAGGAGCGCTACCACAGCGAGAGCAATTCCAAGATCAAGCAGGTGGCTTCCGCCCGTTTCGGCGTCACCAGCAAGTATCTGGTGAGCGCCGAAGAAATTCAGATCAAGCTGGCACAGGGCGCAAAGCCCGGCGAGGGCGGCAACCTGCCCGGTGCCAAGGTGTACCCGTGGATCGCCAAGACCCGCCACAGCACCACCGGTGTGGGCCTCATCTCGCCCCCGCCGCACCACGACATCTACTCCATCGAGGACCTGGCCGAGCTGATCTACGACCTGAAGAACGCCAACCGCAACGCCAACATCAACGTCAAGCTGGTCAGTGAGGCCGGTGTCGGCACCATTGCGGCCGGTGTGGCCAAGGGCGGCGCACAGGTCATTCTGGTGTCCGGCTACGACGGCGGCACCGGTGCAGCACCGCGCACTTCCATCAAGAACGCGGGCCTGCCCTGGGAGCTGGGCATCGCCGAGACCCACCAGACCCTGATTTTGAACGGCCTGCGCACCCGCGTGCGCATCGAGAGCGACTCCAAGCTGCTGAGCGGCCGCGACGTAGCCATCAGCTGCATGCTGGGCGCGGAGGAATTCGGCTTTGGCACCACCCTGCTGATGGCTGAGGGCTGCGTGATGATGCGTGTGTGCAACCTGGACACCTGCCCCATGGGCATCTGCACCCAGAACCCGGAGCTGCGCAAGAATTTCCGCGGCAAGCCGGAATACATCATCAACTACCTGACCTTTGTGGCCCAGGAGCTGCGCGAGTACATGGCAAAGCTGGGCGTGCGCACCATCGACGAGCTGGTGGGCCGCACCGACCTGCTCAAGGTCAAGCCTGCCGCACCCGGCAGCCGCGCCTCCAAGATGGACCTGGACTGCATCCTGCACAACCCTGCCATCGAGAACAGCAACGTGCACTTTGTGCCTGCTGACACCTACGACTTCCATCTGGAAAACACCCTCGACATGAAGGTGCTGATGAAGAAGTTCAAGCTGAACAGCAAGAACCCCCAGAGCGTGAACCTGGATGTCTCCAACACGGACCGTGCCTTTGGTGCCATCTTCGGCAGCGAGATCACCCGCAAATACGGCAACACCCTGCCGGACGACGTCTACACCGCCCACTGCGTGGGTGCAGGCGGCCAGAGCTTCGGTGCATTCATCCCGAATGGCCTGACGCTGGACCTTGTGGGCGACTGCAACGACTACATGGGCAAGGGCCTTTCCGGCGGCAAGATCGTGGTGCGCCCGCCCGAGGGTATCACCTTCAAGCCGGAGGAGAACATCATCACCGGCAACGTGGCCCTCTATGGTGCTACCAGCGGCAAGGCGTTCATCTCCGGCATGGCCGGTGAGCGCTTCGCCGTGCGCAACAGTGGTGCTACCGCCGTTGTGGAGGGCGTGGGCGACCACGGCTGCGAGTACATGACCGGCGGCACGGTGGTCGTGCTGGGCCAGACCGGCAAGAACTTTGCAGCCGGCATGACCGGCGGCATCGCCTATGTACTGGACGAGAACTGGGACTTCTACCAGCGCGTGAACAAGGAGACCGTCAGCCTGGAGCCCGTGGAGCACAAATACGACGTTGCCACCCTGAAAGAGCTCATCCGCGAGCATGTGGAGGCCACCGGCTCCCCCCGCGGCAAGGAAATTCTGGACAACTTCAGCGAATTTTTGCCCAAGTTCAAGAAAGTTCTGCCTTACGATTACGACCGCATGCTGCGGGTGATCGCGTCCGTAGAGGAGCGCGGTCTGGACGGCGAGCAGGCGCAGATCGAAGCATTCTACACGGTGCAGAAGAAGAAGTAAGGAGGGCTGCGTTATGGGTAAGACAACAGGATTTATCGATTATACGCGCAAAACCAGCACGGATGTGCCGCCGCTGGAGCGCATGGAAAACTTCAACGAATTTCACGTCTGGCTCTCCCGCGAGGAGCAGCAGACCCAGGCGGCACGCTGCATGGACTGCGGCGTCCCCTTCTGCCAGGCGGGCATGATGATCGGCGGCATGGCCTCCGGCTGCCCGCTGAACAACCTCATCCCGGAGTGGAACGACCTGGTCTACCACGGCAAGTGGGAGCTGGCCATGCACCGCCTGATGGCCACCAACCGCTTCCCGGAGTTCACCAGCCGGGTGTGCCCCGCCCTGTGCGAGGCCGCCTGCACCTGCGGCGATGTGACCGGCAGCAGCGTGACCGTGCGCGAGAACGAGCACGCCATCATTGAGACGGCCTATGCCAAGGGCTGGCTGCACGCGGCTCCCCCGCCGGCACGCACCGGCAAGAGCGTTGCCGTGGTGGGCAGCGGCCCGTCCGGCCTTTCCGTGGCCGAGTACCTGAACAAGCGCGGCCACGCCGTGACCGTGTTTGAGCGCGCCGACCGCGTGGGCGGCCTGCTGATGTACGGCATCCCGAACATGAAGCTGGACAAATCCGTCATTGAGCGCCGCATCAAGATCATGCAGGCCGAGGGCGTGGAGTTCCGCACCAATATGGACATCGGCGGGGCCGTGGCAGCCGAAGATCTGCTGAACGGCTTTGACGCCGTGGTGCTGTGCTGCGGCGCCAAGAAGGCCCGCGACCTGAACGTGCCGGGCCGGGATGCCAACGGCGTGCACTTTGCCGTGGACTACCTGACCAGCGTGACCAAGAGCCTGCTGGACAGCCAGTTTGCCGATGGCAAGGCCATTGACGCCAAGGGCAAGAACGTTCTGGTCATCGGCGGCGGCGACACCGGCAACGACTGTCAGGGCACGGCCCTGCGGCAGGACTGCACCGATCTGGTAGCACTGGAAATGATGCCTCAGCCGCCCAAGGAGCGCGCTGCTTCCAACCCGTGGCCGGAGTGGCCCCGGGTGCTCAAAGTGGACTACGGCCAGACCGAGTGCCTTGCCAAGTTCGGCAAGGACCCGCGCGTCTACCAGACCACGGTCAAAGAGTTCCTGAAGGATGACGCCGGCAACCTGACCGGTGCCGTCATCAGCACCCTGAAGCCGGAGCGTGACCCCGAGACCGGCCGCACCAACATGGTGCCCACCGGCGAAGAATTCACTTATGACTGCCAGCTGGCGTTCATCGCCGCAGGCTTTACCGGCTGCGAAAACTACGTGGCCGATGCATTTGGTGTGGAGCTGACCGCCCGCGGCAACGTGGCCGACCACAGCTTCAAGACCAACGTGGAAAAGGTGTTCGTCTGCGGCGATATGCGCCGCGGCCAGAGCCTTGTGGTGTGGGGCCTGCGCGAGGGCCGCGACTGCGCCGCCGAGGTAGACCGCTACCTGATGGGCTACACCAACCTCTAACTAAGCCATTCTCTTTCCTATCCTAAACAAGCAGAAGCGGGAGCCTGAATTCAGGCTCCCGCT
>ENA-UOJT01001147-UOJT01001147.1-human-gut-metagenome-genome-assembly--contig:-C15-NODE-1147-length-17914-cov-17.594602_pt1 | contig 17914 bp, 17 predicted proteins | sample MGYA00242357_ERZ723904 | MGnify/ENA metagenome assembly ERZ723904 | reverse complement strand
TTTATCAAGCCGTCAGAGATTTTCTGTCAGCCGGATAAAGGTTTGCCGGGGCAAAAATAATATTCAATTTGGCGGTCTGTTTTCGCAGACCCCGGTATCGTGTTTTACGATACCCGAACAGCCGTTTAACGACTGCAAAAACGTGTTCGACCTTTGCTCTGACCGATGATTTTTTATGCTCTGATTTCTTTGCCGCATACTGTCCGCTTTTGGAAAGCTTTTTCATTGATGATGGTTTTCTGTTTATCTTGTATTTGATTTTTTGACCGTTTTTATTTTTAACAACTGCATTTTCTCGCTTTTCTGCACCGATATATCCACTGTCACCGTATAATTCTTCCTCTTCTCCATGCATAAGATCAGGCGTTGCTGTTACATCGTGTTCATTAGCACCTGTTACTTTCAGATGATGTACAAGTCCGCTGTCCTTATCTACTCCGATATGAGCCTTATATCCAAAGTGCCATTGGTTTCCTTTCTTCACGGAATGAGCGTCCTTATCACGCTTTTTATCCTTGTTCTTTGTCGATGACGGCGCAGCAATAAATATGCGAAGCATCAGCTCAAGGTCGTAGGGCTTGTTTACGTGCTCTCCTTTGTAATAGCACGGTCTGATTATCCCTATCCACTCGTCAAATGGTATTATCCGCTCTATCTTTTCAAGAAATTCTTTTTTGCTTGTTCTGGCTTGTGCCAGTTCATCGCTTATAAGCGGGAATGTTAGTTGTTTATTCATACTTATATTATACCTTTTTTTGCTGCTTTTCAAGAATTTGTGCGGTTTTGCCTTAATTTGTCCTAAGTGTTTTTCTACGCTTTTTTTCTTCATACATAAGCTTGTCGGAATATCGGATAAGCTCATCAAAGCTCGGCTTTTCACCGTTTTGGGTTATGTAGATTCCAACGCTTGCAGCTATTTTATAAGGCTTTCCCGAGCGTTCGTTTACGCAGTCAAGCTCTTTATATAGCATACCTCTTATGTTATTTTCAGTACCGCAGCAGGGAAATACAGCCATTATCTCATCGCCGCCGAAGCGTGTGCAGGCAGCATTTGGCGGACAAACTCTTTTTAAAGCCTGTGCCGTATTTTTTATGGCAAAATCGCCGTTATCGTGACCGTACTTGTCGTTTATGGCTTTCAAACCGTCAAGATCGCACATGATCACCGCCAGTGAATTGCTGCCCAGACCACGAAGTATGTTTTCATACTCGATAAGGAAGCCGTGTCGGTTGAAAAGCCCTGTCAGAGCGTCGATCCTTGAGATCTCATCGACCTTGTTAAGAAGATAATGCTGGTGACGAAGGTTTCTCAGTCCCCCAAGAGCATTGTTCAGCATATTGACTGTCTGCGGAATCTTGTAGTAATTGCTGGGTATATAGCTTGAAAAATGATAACAGGTGTATCCCATCGGTACACCCAGATAGCTGAGTGCGGTAAAAATTAAGCAGCGTCCGATAAAGCCGTTCATATTCGGGATAATATCTCTGCCGTCCATATTATAAGGAATGAATTTTTCTCCAACACTCTTCTTCAGGTCAATATCGTCGCTGTCATAGAGAACGAACATTTTGTTTCTAAAGCGCATTTGGATCTTTTCCTCAGGATTTACCGATTCATCTATACATTCACTTTTGATAACACAGGTCATTGCATACATAAGATCGTCTTTACGCATTTCATCGGCGATATCCGCAAAGCTTTTACATTGCTGTATGCGTTCGCTGACGTTCGAGAGAATGATATTTTCATCCTGAAAGCGGTAAAACTTATTCATAAGCTCGTTATACGAAGCTGAAGAATTGAACTTCATTCTGTGTTTTTCACTTTTGCAGCCGCAGGATTCGTTGATTATCAGTTCAGGAAACAGAGGAATATTTTTTGCCGCATATCCTTCTGAAAAAATTGTATTTACTGCATGGCATATTTCTTTAGCATTGGTCAGAGGATAGATGCCTGAGGACGAAACAGTGGGGTCTGCGCTGTATATTGTTTCAATTCCGTCATATCCCGTAATCGCAACATCGTCCGGCACAGAAATGCCTTGATCCTGAAGATAGTTTGTAACCGCAACTGCCATTTGATCGTTGGCGCATACAATAGCTCTCGGGAGCCTGTTTTCTTTTATCAGTTTTTTGACAGCGTCAATGGCAGGCACCGACCAGTAATCGCCGTAGCTTACCATACTGTCGTCAAACGGGATATTATTTTCGGAAAGCACATTCCTGAAAGCCTTGATACGTTCATCAGAATAATATTCACCTTTGACTCCCGCTATCATGTGAATATTTGTGTACCCGTGGTACTTTACCATATGGGAAACGATATCAGCAAAACCGTCACCTCGACGATACTCAAAATTGATACAGTCAGAGATATTTTCTCCCAGAGATATTACCGGAAGCCCCATTTCTCTGTATTTCTGCGCTAAAGCTTTGCAGAAGTCATAATTCCCGAAACGATCAGACTGAATAATAACCACATCGCAGAAGGAGGGGTCAATCAGATCAAAAACAGCTGTTTCTGCACTGCTGCTGTTTTTGTCAGGTCTTGAAATGCAGTTATATACAAATAAACGGCAGCCGATATTACCCAGCTGCCCGTCCAGTTCGTGAATCAGTTCAAAACATTCTCTGTCCTGGATACGACAGATACAAAGGGCAGCTATCTTATATTTTCCTATCATGTTAATCGCCTCATAATTCAGGTCTGATATAAGAACCCGTCTTCACAAGCATATGCGCACGTCTTTTCGGCAAATTTTGCCGCAGACTGCGTTAAAAATCCTTGCCGGGCGAAAGCCCGCCTGCGGATTTTTGCCTACTCTGCAACAAAATTATGCTCGAAAATCCGCACACATTTCTTATGAAGACAGGTTCTAAAAAGCAAAAGAATTTTTAAAATCGGTATATTATTTTATTATACCATATCCCTAACATTGTGTCAATCAACTTTAGCGTATAAATGACGGAAAACGGTGGTGTGAAATAACGGATCCCCCCGCAGATCTTGCAGGGGGATATCGCATAGAACAATGTTAAACGGGAATGATCTCCCAAAGCTGATTTGCCTGTCCGTTGTAATCCCACTGGATTATATTGGCGTTATCTTCTGAGGAGATACCGGAAACATCAAGAGCCTTTCCGCTGTTTCTGTTAATGATCTTCCAGCAGTCATCTACACGGATAATGCTCCATTCCTGATTTGCTCCGCCGCCGTACTGCCACTGCTGAACGTTTGCTCCGTTGTTGCAGGAAACTCCTTCAACATCCAGCACCTTTCCGCTGGCATAATTTTCGATCACATAATATCCGTTATCAAGCTTTTTAAGGTACCATTTCTGATTGTTATATCCGTTATAGGTGTACTGAAGCACATTTGCACCGTTATCGGGTGAGCCCCAGTAAAGGTCCAGTGCCTTGCCGCTGTTCTTGGAACGAAGCATATAAAGTTGATTGCTGTCAAACTGTCCATCGGAGGAAGGCGCAGACGGCTCCGAGGGAACAGAAGGTTCAGCGGGGCCGGCGGAGGGCTTTGTATAGGATATCCAGTCATACTGAGCAGTAAGGGGTGCGACCCCGTTGTATCTGTTCAGCCAGCTATCAACGCCTGTACCGTTCCATATATTCATCATGATTTTTCCGGGAGTTGAGGGAATATCTTTCGTGGCAGTATATACAGGCTTTTCATCAACATACCAGGTAATACTGCTCTCGCCCCAGTAAAAACCGTAATGGTGGAAACCTTCCGAGGCATCAAAGCCCAGATCATAAAGATATTCGTGATTTCCAACGCCGTTTGTATAGTAATTGAACTGTACCTTTGTGGTATCCTTGCCGAGAAATTCAATATCTATCTCGTCCCATACCGTGCCATCGGTGGGTCCTGTATATGTAAAAAATGAACTTACAATACCATCGTTTTTGGCAGGCTTCATACTTACATCATACATTCCGTAACCGAAGGTCTGATTGGTTCGGCATTCACCGCCTGTATATCCGCTCCAACCGTTTCCGTAAATTGAGAGGTTCAGCTTGCCGTCCGAAAAGCCGACATTTGCAGAGCTCCAGGTACAGTCAAACATTCCGCCGTTTGACCAGCCGTCTGCGATCTGCATTTTATCTGTATCATAAGCATCAAAGCCTTCACCGAAATATTCGCCGTCAAACTGAGCCGAGTATGCACTTACAGATGTGATACATATTGCTGCAGCCGATGCCGCTGCAATGAGCCTGATGAAAAACTTTTTCATTTTAATACAACCTTTCTTATTAAATAAAACTACGCCAAATAATCGTATGTCTGCTTATGATTTAAAGCTTGAGGATAATGCTGTCAAGAATATTGATGCGGTATATCATCATCAACTTTACACCCCCTCTGTTTTATTTTTCAATCACACTGCCTTTGGGTTTGTATTTTTAATATACCTTTATTTTACGAAAAATAATATCAGTATTTTGATTTCATTGTCAGGATTTTGTTGTATTTTGGAATATGCAATAAATTGTTTTGTAATATTGATAAAAAAATATGCACAACATCCAAAATAGTATATGCGAATTATTATTCATTTTTTTACATAACAAAACCGCCGTTCCCAATGTATAGGAAAACGGCGGTTTCAAATTATTCAGCATATCTCATTCATCAAAAGGAACGAAGGAAATTGACTCGTATTCTGCGGTAAGAGGCATATGACTGTCATCAAAAGCTTTAAGCCAGCCGTCCACACCAGTTCCGCACCAGGCATTCATCATTATCTTGCCTGGGGTAACGGGTATATTTTCCGCTGCGGTATAGGCTTCTTTTCCGTCAACAAACCACACTATCTTATCCTTGTGCCACTCAAAGGCATAATCGTGAAAATCCTCGGAAGCGTCAAAGCCAAGGTCATAAAGATACTCGTGATTTCCCTTGCTGTCGGTGAAATAATTGAACTGCACCTTTGTTGTGTCCTTGCCAAGAATTTCAATGTCAATCTCGTCCCAGGGATTGTTGTCGGAAGGTCCTGTATAGGTGAAAAATGAGGAAACAACACCGTCATTTTTTATTGCTTTCATTCTGACTTCGTATCTGCCGTAGCCGTAAAAATCCTTTGAACGGTATTCCGCACCCGAATAAGGCACACTGCCGTCCTTTTTGTCCTTGTCGATGATAAGCTGCATTCTTCCGTTTTCAAAGGTGCAGTTTTCCTTGCGCCATGTGACGTTGAACATACTTCCGTTGCACCAGCCGTCGGCACACTCAAAAAGCGATGATGCACCCTTTGTCAGGTCAACATCTGAAATGCTCTCAGATTCTGTGACAGCAGATGTCTCCGAAACGGCTGCTGTTTCTGAGGATTCGGATCTTTCGGAGGTTGCTCCGCAGGAACAGAATATTGCAGTGCAGGAGATCAATGCGGCAATAATGCAAAGTATATTTTTCTTTTTCATATTCAAAAAGTCCTTTCCGTAAGATTTATAGTTATATTGTACTTTTCTTACAGCTCAAAATATATCACAACTTTGCGTATCATATCATTTTTTTGCACTGTTTTGCTTTATATTTCCCCAGCTGTCACGGTAATATTTCTTTCTGAACTCGTTGGGGGTCATTCCCGTGTATTTTCTGAAAACGCTTATAAAATGGCTGTGAGATGTAAATGCAAGATAATTCCCGATGTCCGCAGGGGGATAATCGGAATATTTCAACATATTCTGAGCCGTTTCAACTCTTTTCACGGCAATATATGTGCTAAGTGAAACTCCCACTTCTTTTTTGAAAAGCCGTGATATATATGAGGGGCTGAGGGAGACATATTCCGCAATTTCCGTCTCGTTTATCTTTGAATGCAGATGATCATAAATATAGTCCATTGTCATTATGACAGGCTTGGAATACACATCTGCCGTGGCGAGTCTGTTCATCTGTCGGGTAAATTCAAGGACGGCTTCCTTGTGAAGAGCATGGATATCCTTTTCGGTCATACATTTGTCTGCTTTCAGAATATACAGATCGCTGAGAGTATAAGCCGTCTCCATTTCCATTCCGCCCTCAACGCAGAAACGGGTTATCAGAGCTATTGTGACAATAAAATGATATCTGAGATTTCTCAGAGGGTCGTTTGACAAAATTCCCGCTCCGCTTCCACCGAGAGGTGTCATTACCCGCTCAACGCCATCGACATCGCCTTTTTTTACGCATTCGTAAAATTCAAATTCCTTTTCAAAGGGCGAATGTCTGAACCCATATTCTCTGTTAAGAAAAGCTTTATATGAAAGTTCCTTTTCTGTTTGTGACATCTTACCACCTCACATTTTATTATACAGCATACCGATAAAAATTACAACAATCTTTTGATAAAAAAAGCAAAAATGTGATATTTATTATGCAGGAAATATGTTTAAATTAAATTACAATAAATCACGGCACAAACATAAAAGGAGTTGTTCATTATGAAAAATGTCAATAAAGCGATAGCATTTATCTCTGCACTGGCACTGATGGGAACAGTGACAGCCTGTGGAAGCACCGACAGCGGTACATCATCAACATCAGCCGAGACCTCTGCCACCACCGAGACTACTCCTGCCAAGGAGCTTGATGAAGAGGACAAGGCAGCGGTTGCGGAAATGGACACGGGAGATGATGAAAAGCTTGAAAACGGCACTGTAAAGTGGCTGTCCTTCTGGGATCTTAACCCTGCAAACGGCAAGCCCAAATCCGTTGAGCTGGAGCTTTTTGAGACAAAGTACGGCGGAAAGATAGAGTATATACCTACTACATATGAGACCCGCTACAGCGACCTTTCCACACAGGTACTGGGTGGTACGTCTCCCGACCTTTTCCCCGCCGCTGATCTTGACACCTTCCCGGGAAAGGCTATTGCGGGAATGTTTGAACCCTTTGACGATTATCTCGATTTTGACAGCGACCTCTGGAGCATCGGTGCAAAAAAGCTTTCAGATGAGCATACTCTGGGCGGCAAGCATTATGTTGCCGTGGTTTCAACAGATGCAGGCTGCGTATGTATCTACAACAAGAAAACTATCAGTGAAAACGGTCTGCCCGACCCTGCCGAGCTCCTTGCCGAGGGCAACTGGAACTGGGATACTTTCAAGGATATGTGCGTGGAATTCACCGATCCCGAAAACAAAAAGTACGGTTTTGACGGCTGGTGGTTTGAGATAAACCTCCTGCTTACAACAGGAAAGCCGGTTATTGACATGAAGGACGGCGTTATAACCAGCAATCTTATGAGCGCTGAAATGGAACGTGCTGAAAACTTTATGCTTGACATGAATAAGATGCAGCTTCCTCTTCCTAAGGCAGAGTACAACTGGGTAGAGCAGCCCCAAAGAATCGCAGAGGGTACAACACTTTTCTATCCTTGTGGTGTATGGGCGCTTTATGAGGCTGACCTTTCAAAATTCGGCGAGCAGGGCGAAATAATGTTCGTTCCCATGCCCAAAGACCCCAAGGCTGACGAATACTACCTCCCCTCAGGCGTTGATGCTTATGCACTCTGCAAGAGCGCACCCAATCCCGAGGGAGCTGCGGCATTTATGAAGTGCAAGCTTATGGCTGTTGGCGATGAAAAAACCCAGGAAATCGCTGAAAAGCAGTACAGAGAGGATTACGGCTGGACTGACGAAATGATAGATATGTGGCACACAACAAAGGAACTTACCAACGAAAATCCTGTTATCGACTTCTATGCAGGCACATCTTCAGACATATATGACCTTGTGCACAATCCCATCAAGGACGCTTCCTACAACGGCAAGGAGTGGTCAACAACACGTGATGAGATAAGCAGTGCCGTTCAGAATGAAATTGATGCACTTAATAAGGAAATTGAAGAAAACTTCTGATTTTCAAATAAACGCACGCATTCTTCATAAGAGGAATGCGTGCAAACCTATTGATGAAAGGAAATACCGTATGACTGAATTTACAGGCTACAGAAAAGGCGTAAACTTAGGCGGCTGGCTTTCCCAGTGCTGCCACACAAAGGAGCATTACGACAGCTTTATCACCGAGGAGGACATCAAAGTGATATCGGGATGGATGACAGATCACGTCCGTCTCCCTATTGACTACAATCTTCTTGAAGATGAAAACGGAAATTTCAATGAAGAGGGCTTCGGCTACATAGACAATGCTGTAAAGTGGGCTAAAAACTATGGACTGAACATCATAATCGACCTCCACAAGACCGCAGGATTTTCTTTTGACAAGGGTGAAAATGAGTCGGGATTTTTTGAAAGTCCTGCATTGCAGGAGCGTTTTTATAAGCTTTGGGAGCATATTGCGAAGCGTTATGCGGTAAGCGACGGAAGCATTGCATTCGAGCTTTTGAATGAAGTTACCGAACAGAGCTATAAGGACATCTGGAACAGTATTATAAAAAACTGCATTGAACGTATCCGCAGAATTGCCCCTGACACATATATCCTTGTAGGCGGCTACTGGCAGAACAGCCCCGATGCGGTGCCCGACCTTGAAGTTCCCTATGACGACAAGGTAATTTATAATTTCCACTGCTATGACCCGCTTATGTTTACTCACCAGGGAGCATACTGGGTGGAAAATATGGACAAAAATTTCAGGCTGCCATTTGACGATGTTGAGCCTCCGATCACTCCTGAATTTTTCATTGAAAGGTTCAGCAGGGCATATGATGCCGCAAAGGAGAACGGAACTGTTTTATACTGCGGCGAATACGGCGTTATCGACCTTGCCGAGCCTGAGGACGCTCTCAAATGGTTCAAGGCGATAAACACAGCTTTTGACAGGCTGGGAATATCCCGTGCGGTATGGAGCTACAAAAAGATGGATTTTGGTATTTCCGACAGCCGTATGGATAAAGTAAGAAATGAACTTATACAGTATTTATGATGCCTGTAATTGTCTTTAGCAATTCTGTTAAGTTCAAGTTGCCAAAGTTCTGATTTTATTCGTTTTTGATTGAATATGTGTTTTAGGTACTGATCAATGTTCTGTTGACATACTGAAAAGGAGGTTTATTGTTCCGGCAATAAACCTCCTTTAATCATAATCTGCTTTTTCGGAGCACTATAAATTGTAATCATACGAACAAGTAAAATACCGCATTTATCTGTTCTCGCTTTTCTTCCAAGCTCCTGTATTTTGCTTCCTGTAATATTGGTTTTATTATTTCCCATTGACTTTCCGTCATATCACTTGTATATCTCATTCTTCTTTTATTATACCACATTTATCTTGTGAAGACAAGTTCTTAAAAAGGCAATACGGTCACAGCTTGAAAAAGCAGCAGCGTAAATTTTACTGCATATTGTTAAAGTCATATCTCCAGATGACATATTCATCTTTTCGTGTGTGGTCGCCGACTACACGGCAATTAAATACCTTTCCTCCGCGGGCACATTCAAGGCAGACGTATCTTGGGTATCCAAGCTCATCGTTGTCAATGGAATAGTAAAATGCTTTTCTGCTGTCGTTCACTATTTTTGTGGAATTTGGCTTGCCGAAATGCTCGGTAATATCGGAAACAGTCATTCCCTCGCTGAGAAATTCGGTGAAATCGTCTTGGGTAAGCTCCCTTTCGGGGGTGAACATATATCCCATGGTCTCGCCGTCTATCAGCCTGTGGGTGTCGGGGGCGGGAATGATGTTGCAGTATATGCTCATATAGCTGTGTCCGAATGCGGAAGCTTCCTTTGCTTCATCATTTTCGATGCCAAACAGCGTGACACCGTTATTTTCGGAGCTGTAGTCATTCCGGATTATATGTATATTGATATAGTACGTTTCTCCGTCAAGCTCACAGGTGTAGGCGTCGGAGGACGTTTGCTGAAGCTGGCACTCTGAAAGCCCCTGAGGATAATATGTGAAAAATTCTTCAACGGAATCATCAAACAAATCGGAATTTCTGTAGCTTTCCGAAAACATTGACCTGAACTGGTCACGGTCATTTTCATCTGCCAACTTTAGCATCTGCTGAACGGTGTCAATGCTGTTTGTCGATTCAGGTAGCTCATAATGATCGGGAGAGACAAGTTCATTAACTTTGCGGGCGATCTGAACAGCGTTTGTAACTATGGCTACAAGCATGAATGCCATTATAGTGATACCCGATATTTTCAGTATTATGGGCCAAGCCTTTTTCTCGTTTTCAGGCTTGCGATGACTTCTGAGCCCCCAGTAAAACAGGGCGAAGCCACCGGCGAGAATAGCTAATAAAATCACATAATACAGTATTACCAGGAAGATGATCAAATAAGTAAATCCAACAAATCCCATTTTGCACCCATATCCTTTTTATAGTCTGTTTAATATATTGTAAATTATATCATATATTCCGTGCTGCTTCAACATAATTCTGCAATCCTTTTATCTTTTGACTGAGAGCGGGGCGTGAAAGAGCCTCTGCCTTGACATACCCGCTCAAAAGTGCTATGATAATAGCAATAAATCAATGGAGGCGCAGTATGCAGAAAGAGATATTTCCTATTATCGGCAATGAAAAAGAGCTTCCTTTTTATGTGGTCGGAATCGGCATAGAGTGCTGGCAGTACCCTGTTAACAGAACAGGCGGATATGAATATCCTCAGCTTTTTGTGGCAAGAGAGGGCGAGGGCGAGGTCACTGTGGGCGGCGATACCTCAAAGATAACCCCCGGCACTGCATTTTTTATCCCCGCAGGCTGCCCCCACGAATATCACTCCACCTCCGAATCGTGGATACTGGATTGGGTGTGCTTCAGCGGAACTTATGCTGTGAATATGCTGGAACAGTGGAGCCTTAACCGATACAGGTGCTGCGCAGGCTGCGATACGGAGCGTATGCACCGAATAATGTCAAAAATATATTACACAATCAAAAGTGACAAGCTTTACGGAAATCACTATGCCTCCGCCCAGCTGTACGACCTGCTCATCGAGTACAGAATGATAGCCGACAACAGGCCATCATCATTCAGCTCGGGCAATACTGCGGCTCTGGCGTATGTGCTGCAGTACATTGAGGAAAAATATGCTTCCCAGATAAAGCTTGGCGACCTGGCGGAAACGGCAGGGGTCACAGAGCAGCATTTGTGCAGGCTATTCAAAAAGAATTTCGGCCTGAGCCCAATGGAGTACCTTACAAAGGTGCGTATCCAGCACGCAAAGGAGCAGCTTATTTATTCGCCGAAGACGATCGGCGAGATAGCTGTCGATACGGGCTTTCCCGACAGTTCGTATTTTGCGGTTGTTTTTAAAAAGCAGGAAAAGCTTACTCCTGGAGAATACAGAGGAACAAGATAGAGCTGTTGCACAAGTTGCAGCAGCTCTTTTTTGTTAAACAACACAGCAAAAAAATCCGCACAAATAAGCACAAAGGTAAAAAGTTTATACTAAGCACCAATTAAAAACTATACAAAAAATTGAGCATAATCTTGCGTATATGGATTATGCGATGATTTTTTGTCTATAGTTTTATTGGTGATTAGTATTAGTCCACCTTTTCAAAGGTGGCAGGGGTCAAGTGGGCGGAGCCACCTTGTCGTCCTCCGCAGGTACGGACAAATATTAAAGTCCATCTGCATAAAAATAAAGGTTCCCACAGTTCCCTTTTTTCCATCTATCATAAACCATACAGCATTTTAATATAATGTCAGTAAAGAATACTGCAAAGGACTGATATTATGACGGAGAACGAAAAGCTGTTTTTAAACGAAAATGCAAGGATATATCACGTCGGACGGCCTGCACCTGTCAGAAAAAAACGCTCACGGAGTATCGTGTTCTGCGCTGCGGCTGCAGTGGTGCTGGCACTGTGGGAGGCTCCGGATAACGGGCACTTTACTGATATGGTCAGAACTGCCGCTCAGGCAAGCGCAGGGGTGGAGCTTATGTGCTTTGACGGAATTTTCAGTGGCAATTCCACTGGCGCAAGTCCTGCCGACAATGCCAATATTGCGAATGAAGCCGAAAAAAATGTCAATAATATATCTGAGACGATATTGCCCTCAGATGAGGACGATATACTTATGCTTTCCAAGGGCAGCAGACGTATGCCCTCTTCCGCCGATGAGGAAAGTCTGGTGGAGGATTTTCTCCCCGAGCCTGCGGACAGCGGAACTCCTCTGCCGTATGCGGCTTCCTCCGACGGCAGCAAAAGCGGCAGGATAACCCAGACCACCTACACGGCAGGCAAGGGGGAGAATTATATCGACCTGCCTATGGGCGGTCAGATAAGAAATGTGACCAAGCTTTCGGCTGATGAGATCGCGGAAAATGCGGCACTGCTCCCTGACTTTAAAATTAAGCTGAACGCCCCCGCGGATGAGCCGCAGGTGCTGATAATGCACACCCATACCACAGAAAGCTATGAGCCTTATCAGCGGGATTATTATGATGATTCCTTTACTTCACGCACCACGGATATGAGCAAGAACATGGCTGCGGTGGGGGACGTTATGACAGAGGTGTTTGAGAAAAACGGCATCAGGACATATCACGACACCACTATCCACGACTATCCCTCATACAACGGTTCATATGACCGCAGCCGTGTGACAGTGGAGGGGATACTTGAAAAATATCCCTCTATCAAAGTAGTGCTGGACGTTCACCGTGATGCTATCGAGCGGGAGGACGGCGAGCGCATTGCTCCCTCCGTTACCGTCAACGGAAAAAGCAGCGCACAGGTAATGATAATCTGCGGCTGCGATGACGGCACTATGGGAATGCCCGACTGCATGAAAAATCTCCGCACGGCTGCCCTTTTCCAGCAGTATATGGAAAGCAGCTTCAGCGGACTTACCCGCCCCGTGCTGTACGATTACCGCAAGTACAACCAGGATATGACCACAGGCTCGCTGCTTATCGAGGTGGGCGGTCATGCGAACAGTCTGGATCAGGCGCTGTATGCAGGCGAGCTTACGGCGCAGGGCATATCGGAAGCGCTTATATCAATAGGAGAATAATGAATACTAATCTTCAATCAACCTACAGACAAATCCTTGGCTGAAATAAGTCCATTCTTCGTCAAGCTCTCTTGCCGGGCACCAAGCCCGCCTGCGGTCGCTTTCCTAGACTGGTCTTATTTCATCTGTCGGCTTTGCCTATAGAACGATTAAAGATTAGTATAAAAAGGACTGAGGAGAATAAATAAAAATGACCGGTAAAATGAAAACCAAAAAGAACAGCAAGTCGGTCTATATCCTGAAAATAATGAGCATATATGCGCTGTCGGCGGTGATACTTGCCGTGGGCAGCGCTGTGGTCAGCGTCAACTGCCACAACAGGGTCAGCAGCTCCAAGATGGTGCTGTTTGACGTGGAAAAGGAGGGGGACGAGCTTGTTATCACTGTTATGGACAGGGAATACAGGCTGTGTTTTTTTTACGTCAATTTTACAGTTAAATTTTCATATCCGATTGACAGGGGTGGGCAAATAATGTATAATAATAATGAACATCTATGCTGACATGGATGTTATAGTTTGGTTCAAAAGGATGTGAGTATATGGAATCCCGAAGTAGCGGTGTGATACCACGAGGGCGTTTTGCCTGCGCCGTGGATATTCTGTATGCTCACATTTGGTTTATATAAGGAATTGAACTTTTTAAAGCACTCCTGTCGGTAATGCGTGAGCTCGGCGCAGCGGTATTATGCCTCCTGTATATTAAGTTTAGGAGGTCGAATAAAATGGAAAAATACGAAGCGGTGGTACTTGTAAAGCACAGAGCATTCGTGCAGCTCAAGACCGCCCTCCAGAAGATGATGCCTGCGGACATTGCTCAGCTCCTCAGCGAAATGATAGAGGAGCAGGACGGATTCGGCGAAAAGGAGCTTACCCTCATTTTCAGAGTTCTTCCCAAGGAGCTTGCAGCCGAAACTTTTACTTATATGAGCAGCGATCTGCAGATGCTGCTTATCAACGCATTCTCTGACCGTGAGCTTAAGGCAGTGCTTGACGAGCTTTTCCTTGACGATACAGTTGATATCATCGAGGAAATGCCTGCCAACGTTGTTTCACGTATCCTTAAAACTACCGACCCTGCCAAGCGCAAGCAGATAAACGAGCTGCTCAATTACCCCGAGGACAGCGCAGGCTCCATTATGACAACGGAGTTTGTGTACTTCCGCCGTGATGATACGGTAAAGGAAGCCTTTGAGCGCATAAGGAGCGTCGGCGTGGTAAAGGAGACGGTTTATACCTGTTATGTCACCGACTGCCGCCGCCTTGTGGGACGTGTTTCGCTTCTTGACTTAGTTGTTGCGGACGAAAACGCCATTATCGAGGATATCATGGACTGCACTGTGGTAAGCGTAGGCACTCACGATGACCAGGAGGTCGTTGCGAACCTTTTCTCAAAGCACGACCTGGCGGCTTTGCCCGTTGTTGACGCTGAGAATCGTATCGTCGGAATCATCACATTCGATGACGCAATGGACGTTATCCGTGAAGAGAGCAACGAGGATATGGCAATGATGAGCGCCGTTATGCCCAATGAGGACGGCTACTTCAAGACCAGCGTGTGGAAGCACGCAAGGAGCCGTATCGTGTGGCTTCTGGTGCTGATGCTTTCCGCCACCATTACAGGCGCTATAACAAATCACTTTGAACCGCTTATATCCACCGTTCCGCTGCTGGTCTCATTTATGTCCATGCTTACGGGTACGGGCGGTAACTGCGGCTCCCAGTCATCTACCATGGTAATTCAGGGTATGGCGATGGAGGAGATAAGGCTGAAAGACTTTTTCAGGGTAGCGTTCAAGGAATTCCGCATTGCGCTCATATGCAGCGTTATTCTTGCGGCGGTAAACTTTGTGCGAATAATCATCATGTATCAGAACGTGAAGATAGCTGCCATTGTTTCCATAACCCTTATCGGAACGGTAATTCTTTCAAAGCTGCTGGGCTGTATGCTCCCCATGCTTGCAAAGAAGATACACATAGACCCTGCAATAATGTCTGCGCCCCTGCTTTCAACTCTGGTTGACAGCTGCTCCACTCTGCTTTACTTTACCATTGCCATGAAAATACTTAATGTTGCGGTATGATACCGGGCTTTTTCGGTTATGATACAATATATCCCAAGCATTCGGAAAGATTTTATTTTAACAAAAGAGGGTAGGATTTATGAGAAAAACCAAGATAGTGTGTACCGTCGGTCCCGCTACAGACAATGACGATATACTCAGAGAAATGATGCTTTCGGGCATGAACGTTGCACGATTCAACTTTTCCCACGGGGACTATGCAGTCCACGAAAAAAGATATAATCAGCTGTGCCGCATAAGGGACGAGCTGAAGCTTCCCATAGCCGCACTTCTTGATACCAAAGGCCCTGAGATAAGACTGGGCAAATTTGCAGACAGCACTCCCGTTACCCTGAACGACGGCGACAGCTTTGTGCTTACCACCGAGGACAGGATATGCGACAAGGAGATAGCCTGCATTTCTTTCAAGGGCCTCCCCGGGGACGTGAGAAAGGGCACAGTCATTCTCATAAACGACGGAGCCGTTGAGCTGCGTGTTGAAAGCGTAAAGGGCGGCGAGATATACACCACCGTAGTTCACGGCGGCGAGATATCCGACAACAAGGGAATAAACGTTCCCGGAGTGGAGCTTTCCATGCCCTACCTTTCCGAGCGTGATATGAACGATCTGGAGTTCGGCGCAAAGATAGGCTTTGATTTCATTGCCGCTTCCTTTGTCCGCTGCGCTGCCGATGTGGCATATCTGAAAAAATTCACCAAGAGCCTTGGCTGGGCATCTCCCCGCATAATCGCAAAGATAGAAAATTCCGACGGTGTTAATAATATCGACGAGATCCTTGAAGTGGCTGACGGCATAATGGTGGCAAGAGGCGATATGGGCGTTGAGATACCCTTTGAGCTTATCCCCTCTATCCAGAAGAGCCTTATCAGAAAGGGCTACAACGCAGGCAAGCAGGTCATCACTGCCACACAGATGCTGGAATCCATGATAACCCATGTGCGCCCCACCCGTGCGGAGATAACCGACGTTGCAAACGCTATTTATGACGGCACCTCCGCAATAATGCTCTCGGGCGAGACTGCCGCAGGCAAGCACCCTGTTGAGGCTGTACGCACCATGGCGCTTATTGCAGAGACCACCGAAAATGATATTAACTACGCAAACCGCCTGAAGAGCCGTCCCGATGATAAGGACAAGAACATCACAAACGCTATTTCCCACGCTGCCTGCACCACGGCTCATGACCTTGGCGCAAAGGCTATAGTTACCGTTACAAAGACAGGCGGAACTGCAAAGATGCTCTCAAAATTCCGTCCCTCCTGCCCTATAATCGGCTGCACTCCCAATCCTACGGTTTGCCGCCAGATGAACCTTTCATGGGGCGTTACCCCTCTTATGATGGACGAAAAGTCCAGCACGGACGAGCTTCTTGACGGCGCTATAGACGCAGCTGTTGAGCACGGTCTCTTAAAGGAGGGCGACGTTACCGTTATTACGGCAGGTATCCCTCTGGGCGTATCGGGCAACACAAATATGCTCAAGGTAACTACTGTGGGCAACAAGTCGGAAACTCATATAAAATAAAAGGAAGGCAATATAAATGAATTTTAAGAAGAATTTCAAGAAGATAACAGCTCTTGCGGCTGTAATGGCAATGGCTCTTTCAATGGCAGCCTGCGGTGCAGATAATGCCGCTGATAATACCGATACAGCTGCCGAAAGCACCTCTGCGGCTGAAAACGCTGCCGAGACTGCTGAGATACTGAACTTTATCCCTCCCGAGAAGGGCGAGAAGATCGCTGTAATGACCGTAAAGGACTACGGCGAGATAAAGATAAAGCTTTTCCCCGAGGCAGCGTCCAAGGGTGTTGAGAACTTTATCGGTCTTGCGGACATGAACTACTATGACGAGCTTATATTCCACAGAGTTATCCCTCATTTCATGGATCAGGGCGGCGACCCTCAGGGAACGGGTATGGGCGGTCAGTCCATGTGGGGCGGAAGCTTTGACGGCGGCATTCCCGAAGGACTTTACCATTTCAGCGGAGCTATCGCATATGCAAACTCAGGCTCCACCTCCACCAACGGAAGCCAGTTCTATATCGTAAACACCGATGAGGGCGAGTGCGTCAGCGACGTTTCCTCATATCCCCAGAACGTTCAGGATATGTACAAGGAAAAGGGCGGCGTTCCTTACCTTGACGGCGGCTACACCGTTTTCGGACAGGTATTTGACGGAATGGACGTTGTAAGAAAGATAGGTCAGGTCGAGACTGATGACAATGACAAGCCTTTGACACAGGTACAGATCGAGACCGTAAGAATAGTTGAATACACAGGAGAATAAGCTGATATAGCTTAAAGGGGGTATAGCTATGACAAGATGCCCGAACTGCAACAAACTCAGTAAAGACGATGATTTCTGCTCCCACTGCGGAGCGGCGGTATATGGCGATGACGGGGACTTTTCAGGTCCCGACTGCTCTGCTTATGAACAGGGACATACCCACGAAAAGCAGAGCTACAGCGCTCCCTACACCCAGAACCCTGCGGGCGGCATGAAGCAGCCCCAGGCTGTAAAGCCCAAGAACAGCGGCTGTGTTACGGCCATTATAATATTTATTATACTTATGTTTGTGCTGCCTGCTCTGTTTGAACTTATTTTTTCGGAGCTGTACTGGTGAGTACATAATAAAGCCGCCGTTCATTATATTGTAGGGGGGCTTTTGATATCTAGAGCGATTATTACAAACGGCTCTTCCGAAAAGCTGCTGTTTCTGGCGGCTCGGCGGGCTGTGGAGGCGGAGAAATATTTCTTTGCACCCTCCTCCGAGTGGATAAGCAGCTTGCTGCTCCTGAGATACATTTTCTTTTCTGTAAAGTAGATAATATAATACGTCATAAAAATATCCCACCTCCATTGGTTACTGATATAATTATACCAGACGGAAGC
>ENA-UOJT01001144-UOJT01001144.1-human-gut-metagenome-genome-assembly--contig:-C15-NODE-1144-length-17930-cov-8.885315_pt1 | contig 17930 bp, 7 predicted proteins | sample MGYA00242357_ERZ723904 | MGnify/ENA metagenome assembly ERZ723904 | reverse complement strand
TAGTCTTCTTTCTTCTTCTTGAGAGCTATCGCGACGACGGCGCCCAGAGCCAGGCAGCCCGCGACGATGGCGATCGTGCCGCCGACGTTGCCGCCGCAGCCGCCCTGTCCGGCCTCGCCGGTGTCGCCCTTATCGCCCTTATCGCCCTTGGGACCTGCGGGACCCTGCTCGCCGGCAGGACCCTGCTCACCCGCGGGACCCTGAGGTCCGGTGATGTCTTCGAGCGCGATGAGGTCGTTCCATTCGGCATCGCCGACGTAACGCCACTGCACGTGCGTATCGGTCACCTGAAGCTCGATCTGCTTGCCGTCTGCGCCGGGCGTGCCGCCCACCGTGGGTATCGCGGAGGAAGCGGTGTAGCCGTTCTCATACGTCACGACGACGTTGCCGTTCGAGACGGTGACGGACTCGATGTTGCCTTCGGGAGCGGTCGCGTTGCCGCTGATGACGATGTCGAAGGTGTGCTCGTACACGCCCGTCCTCGTGGTCGCGGTAAGCGTCACGGTGTAGGTGCCGGGGGTAACGGGCGTACCGGTTATCGTACCGTTGGATGCGATGCTCACACCGCCGGGAAGTCCGGTCGCGGTGTAGGTGGTGTCGTTATCGCTGCCCTCGAACAGCACTGCCGCGTTGAACGCGGAGCCGGTCGTTCCGGCGGTCTTGCTGACGGTGAAGCCGCTTGCGACGGAGATGGTGATGTTCTCTTTCTCGATCTCCACCCAGCCGTCCGCGGTGGCGGTGACGCTCACCGTGTACTCGCCCGCGTTGACGGGAGTGCCGCTGAGCGAGCCGTCTGCCGCCATGGTCACGCCTTCGGGAAGTTCGCCGTCGGTGATCGCATAGTTGACGTACTCGTTGCCGGTGATGCCGTTCTCCACGGTCACGGCCGCGTCAACGGCCACGCCCTGGGTCAGCTCGATGGCGTCGGTGGCCGCAAGCCATGCGGAACCGTCCACGCCGTTCTTGTTCATCTGGGTCTTGGAGTGCAGGTTGATGAAACGCATAGCGTTCTCACGAGCCATCCAGTACTGGAGCTCGCCCGTCTCGACTGCGTCGAGCACGCCCTCGTCCGCGCCGGCAGCGGCGTTGAGCTTGGCGGTGATGGTCGCGTTGTACTCAACGGTGCCCTTCTCGTCGCTCCACGTGCCGGAGTAACCCTTGCGGCTGGACGTATCCATGTTGTCGTTGCCCGCGCGGCCCATCAGGTCGCCGGGGGTGTAACGACCGACCTGACCGTGGTTATCCGTGGTGTAGGAAAGGTCGGTTGCGCCCCACTCGCCGCGCATAAGGCCGGTGATGAAGTTGTAGTTGACGCCGTTGTACATCGTACCGATGTTGGCGTAGGAACCCATGAAGTAGTTGGAGCTGCCTTCCTGGATAGCCATCTGGAAAGGCTTTGCGTAGATCTCGCGAATGGTCTGCTCGGAGAGCCAGGTGATCATCGCGGACACGCGAGGCGACTGCTGGTCGTTGAGGATACCGTGCTTGATGCAGGTAGCCACGCCCTTCTCGCGGACGCCCTTGGTCATGCGCGAACCCATGAAGCCGGTGAGCATGGGATCGGTGGCGAAGAACTCGCCGTTTCTGCCCGCCCAAACGGTACGGATGGTCTGGACGGTGCCGCCCCACCATGCGTTGTTGGTGCCGCGAAGCAGATAGAGGTTACCGATGAGACGGCCCTGCTTGTAAGCGATGTCCTTGTTGAACGTGGAGGCGATCATGCCGTTGCACGCCCACTTGTATCCGCCGGCGTCGTTGGAGTTGTCGCCGCCCGAAAGAGCTTCGAGGCCGATCCTTTCGATGCCGCGCTTCTGACCTCTGTTGATCAGCCACTCCATCTCGTTGTAGGAAAGCTGATCCATGAAATTTTTCCACTCGGCCGTGCCCTTGTCGCCGTCATAAGGATCGTCGTCGCTCATGTCGGAGACCTGAAGCTCGGTGACGGTATCGGTGCCGAGCGCAGCCTGTTTCCAGGTATCGATCTCGGCCTTTGCCGCCTCGAAGTCGGCGATCCAGGGGAAGTCTTTCTCGCCGTCCACGATCTTGACCGCGTCCGGGGTGCCCGCGGCTACGATCTCGCCGTTAAGGCTGTACACGTCCTGGCCGTCCTGATAGCGAGGACCCGCGAAGTCTGCGGGGGTCTCCGCGATGTAGAAGTTGGGCTCGCCCGTTCCGGCAGCAGCCATGCTGTCGCCCGTAAGCTGGGTGGAGTATGCCTTTTCGTCGAAGTTGGTTATGCCCTCACCTATCTGGAACTTGTGCCAGTAAGCGATGCGGTTGAGCGCGTCCTTGGACACGGTCATGTCATCGGCGGTGGGAGCCTGAGGGAAGGAAGCCGTGAACCCGTCCGCTCTGGACATGAAGGTCTGATGTGCGGAGGCGGACTCGTTGAACTGATATTCGTTGCCTTCCACTCCGCGCACGGAGGAGAACACGCCGTTCTCGGGCGAGAAGAGGTTGCCTACTTCGTTGCCGGAGAAGTCGTCCAGTTTAAGGTAAGCGTCTTCGTCTACCTTGAAGTTAAGCTCGTCGTAGTCGTCATCGGCGTTCCCGACATCCGCGCCCATCCAGCTGTTGGAGCTGCCCATTGCGCGCAGAGTCCAGTCGCCCGCTTCCATGACGTAGCCCTTATCGCCGGCAAGACCTTGCCAGTCGTAAGACGCGAGATCCTGCATGTTGAAAGTGATCTCCACGGTCTGGGACGCGCCCGGCTGAAGGACGCCCGTCTTTTCGAAGTTCACCATCTTGACGAAGGGCTTCTCGACGGGAGCGTTAGTCGCGTCGTAAGGCGCGGTGACGTACAGCTGTACGGCTTCCTTGCCCGCGGCGTAGCCCACGTTGGTGACCTTGACGGTAACGGTGCCGCTCTTGATCGCGGCTTCCTTGCCGGCGGCGGACTCGATGGACGCTTTCGCGAGCGTGCCGCCTTCGTTAAGGACGGTGCCGTTGTCCAGCTTCACGTCCACGATCTCGTACTTGAAATCGGAACCGTAGCTCAGGCCGTAACCGAAGGGATACACGACTGCGTCTTTATACCACTCGGTACCGGCGTTATGGTCGGTCGTATCCGCTTCGTTCATATCCGCCGCTTTGGTCTCGTAGTACCAATAGTCGCGGTAGATGTCCTCTTCGTAGTCCGTGCCGAACAGACCCGCCGCATCGGTGGTGTAGTTCGCCGCGGTACCCGTCGGGAAGTTGTAGATGTTGCCGCGGGTGGTGCGGTAAGTGGTCACCTCTGCGCCCGGCGCGCTGTCTATGTAACGGTAGGTCACCTTGGACAGTATGGCGTTGGCGTTGGTGATCGTCTTGTCGGTCTCGCTATCGGTCGCGACGGAGCCGTCCGCGTTGAACTTCATCTTGTTGTAGTCGGCGTTCGTCTGGTTGTTGAAGCCCACGTTCTGCCAGATGGGATCGGCGGTGAAGTCCTTGGCGTAGATCTGGTTGGTCTTGCCCGAAGGGTTTGCGTCGCCCGAGATGACGTTCGCGACGCCCCTGAGGCCGACCGCACCGGGACGGCTGATCATCAGTATGCCGTCCACGTCGGGATCGTTCTCGAGGTTATAGTACTCGATGGGGACTACCGCGTTGACGAGATATATGATCTTCTTGAAGCCCTGTTTCTTGACGTATTCGAGCAGCGCCTCCTCCTCGTTGGAGAGCATCAGCTCGTGCTTATACGTCTCGGTTTCGCCTTCGGCGTTCGTGCCGGTCGCAAGATCGGCATGCTTAAAGCCTTCCTTAGCCGGATCGAGCACCTGTTTTGCCGTAGTGTTCGGGTTGACGCTACCGTCACGGTTCGTGGAAGGCGCTCTCTCCGCACCTACGCTTTTCCCGTTGAGCACGGTGTTGTGGTCGCCCGCGCCCGTGCCTTCCTGAAGGAATCTGGTCAGCGTGATGAACGCGACGTCGTTGTATTCCTTATAAGAACGCTCGACCGCCGCACCGAACTCGGTGGTCTCTTCTCTGCCCTGCGAATTGGTTTTGTACGAATTCGCGGCATAGAAGTCGTGGAGCGCGGGGTTCACCATGTAGCCCTCGTCGGCGAGCGCCTGCGCCATATCCTAGATCTGACCCTCTATCGCGGTCGCGCCCCAACCCGATGCGGTTGCGCCCTGGATGGAGTCGGAGCTGGTACCGAACACGCTGACGCGCTCCGTTCTTGCGACGGGAAGCGCATTGTTGTTGTTCTTGAGAAGTATCGTTCCTTCCTCGGCCATCTGGATGTTCAGAGCTTTCGCGGCGGCCTGCGCCTCTTCCATGGTAGCATAATCGGGATAAAAATCACCGTTCTTTTCCATGGTGCTGAAAGCTCCGGCATGGTAATAGCCGGTAACAAAAACGCCGAGCATGACGGACAGTACTATTGCGAGGATTACCGTCAGAAATGCGAGGCTTTTCGTCATTTTCCCTTTTTCCATTTGGAAAAAACCTCCTAATAAGATTTTTTATATAGAAACGGCTGCGCCGTAACTATCGGTCTTGAATTCACGCGCGGGAGGCGCGTTTTTTCGGGGTGTCCATGAAGCAGATAGCTATCTCCGCCGCGACGCACAGCACCGTGCCTATCAGGATGAAGAACACCAGCTCTATGATGTTGCCTCCGCCCGACAGTCCCGGCAGTCCGTTCAGGTAGTCCCCGAACATCATCAGGCGGTTGGACAGGAAGAACGAGAACGCCAGCGACCAGAACGCGCACGGCACCAGCGGCAGCATCGGCACGTCCGTCAGCATGACCCCCACGCCTCCCGCAACTCCCAGCACCAGCATCACGAACACCACGGGCACGAACGTGTCGTTGCCCGCCGAATACACGGCGTACACTATCGCTATCACCAGCGCGAGCGCGCTCGCAGCCGCGTTCAACACAAAGCACGGGATCCCGCGCGTCTTATCCGGTCTCATGCTACCTCCTTCGCTTTCCCGCCCTTTACGCAGGACAGCACGCTCATCACCACGCACCCCGCCGTCGCCACGGACAGCAGTACTATCACGGCGATGATCAGTCCCTGCCACCACGGCAGTACGTTTACCACTTCCGACTCGTGCGTAAGGCCGTTGACGAGATTGGAATGGGCGAACGCGTAGTAGAACTGTTTATTCGTCTCTCGCAGTTTGCCCAGAAGGTATCCGTCGTCGTTCTCCAGTATCGCTCGCTTTATCTTCGGACCCGCGAAGTAGTCCGCTCCCACGCTTATGCAATACATGTCGTTGCCAGCCGCCTGCATCTCCACGGGATGCTGGTAGATCTTGCCCGTCACCGCGTCGCTTATGATCACGCCCTTGAACCCCCATTCGCCCGTCAGCAGTTCCTCCTGCAACGCGCTGCTCTGGCCCGCGTACGTGCACCCGATGCGGTTGTACGTCGTCATCACTCCCAGCGCTCCGCCCACCGTGAACGCCGCTTCGAAGCCCTTCAACGGCCCTTCTCTCAGCGTCTGTTCCGTCATGAACGTAGCCACTCCGTATCTGTTCGTTTCCTGGTCGTTGGACGCGAGGTGCTTGGGCGCGACGTTCACTCCCATCGCCTGCATCTCGCGTACTTCCGTCCCGAGAAAGTAATAGTTCACTATCGCGTCTTCGCTGTAATACTCGTAGTTCCTTCCCGAGTACGGCGTGCGATGGATGTTGGACGCGGGCGACCACATCTGCGTCGCTCCCGAGTACAGGTTATCCTCGCCCAGGAATCGTCCGCGCGCCGCCGCAAGCTCCAGGTTCCACGTGGACGACAGCACCGTCTCCACCGGATAGCACGTCGCTCCGCGTTTGTCGCCGTAGATGTACGACTGCTGCGCTCCGTCCGGTCCGTCGTTGTTCTTCTGCTCGGGCTTCGCCACGCTTACCACTCCGCGTGTGCTGAAACTGTCGTCGAGTATGCTTACCATGTCGTCTATCGTAAGCTGGCCCAGGAACGCGTCCCACTTCTCATCGTCCTCGTACGGCACTCCGTACATGTCCACGAACTTGATCCCCGCGTCCTCGCCCAGCGTGTAGTCGGACACGCTCGGCGCGCCTTCCGGCTTTTCGTACGTGTAGCCGTCCAGCTCTTCCACCATCTCGGGCGTGGCCGCCACCGTGGTCGCTTCCGTGGGATACGTACCGCTCCAATCCCGGCGCGTGAGGTACGTCACCGCGTCCTCCACCCAGTAATTGATGTCGGCGTCTTCGAACAGGTTGGTCACGCGGTTGCCCGTCGTACGCGAGTCCAGATACCTCTCGGTGTCCGCTTCCCGCGCCAGCGTGCGCGTCTTGGCGGCGTCGCCCGCGTCCGTCATCGCTTCCGCGTCCACGCTCGCTCCCGACTCCGCTTTCGCCGCCAGCACGTTGTTCAGCGCGTCGTGCACGTCATCGCCCAGCGCGAATATGTAGTCACCGCCCGAAAGGTAATACCCTTTCAGCTCCTTGTAGTCGTAGCTCGCCAGCAGATACTCGTCCACCGTTATCTCCAGCGTTTCCGATCCGCCGCCCGCGAGCTCGCCCGTCTTGGCAAAGCCCGCCAGCTGTATGGCGCTCTTCTCCACGAGGTTGGTACGCTCATAGTCGCCGTAAGGCGTCTGCGCGTACAGGTGCACCACGTGCTTGCCCGGTACCTCGCTCGTGTTCGTCACCGTCACGCTCGCCGTGTACGTACCGCTCTCCGCGTCGTACGTCACTCCGTTCAGCGTCTCCGTGAACGTCGAGTAGGACAGGCCGTAGCCGAACGGGTAGATCACCTCGTCCGCGTACGTCCACGCCCCGCCGTCCGTGGATCCCACGGGGTCGGACGCTCCGTAGCGCCCCAGCACGACGTCCTCGTACCGCGTTTCGTAGTATTTATAGCCCTGGTATATGCCCTCGGCGTACACCACCAGCTTACCTTCGAACTGCTCCTGATCCGCGAAGGTCAGCTCCGCGTTGTTAGTGTAGGATATGTCGCCGAAGTTGACCATCGCGGGGGACGACAACGAATTGGCCGCGTACGTCTCTATGAGCCGTCCCGAGGGATTGGCGTCGCCTTTGAGCAGGTTCGCCACGCCCTCGAAGCCGCGCAGGCCCGGCCCGCCTATCCACATGCAGGCGTCCACGCCGTACTCTTCGAGAAAGCCCAGCTCAAGCGGGTTGGTGGTGTTCAGCAGCAGTATGACCTTTTTGAACGTGCCTTTGTCCTTGTATTCCTTGACAAGCGTCAGCAGGTCCTTTTCCGCGTCGTGCAGTTCGAGGTGCTTCTTGCCCTCGTAGTCCTTGACGGGCAGGTCGCGCGTTTCGCCGCCTTCGCGGGAAAGCATGACCACCGCCACGCTCTCTTCGAAACTGCTCTTTATCTCGTCCGTGTAGAAGGACGCGGGCTCTTCGCCCAGCAGGAACGCCGTTTCGGGACTGCCCGTTCCGCCGCCCTTACCGCCGCGGTAGGAGGGCGACGCCTCGTACGCGTCGATCAGCGTTTCGTTGAGCGTGAACCCCGCGGAACGCATCGCGTCCACGTACGTGACCAGGTTCGCCTGACCGTCCGTCCACGCTCCGCCCGAGCGCGAGCGGTACAGCGGTTGCACGGTGGCGTGACCCAGCAGCGTCAGCTTGCGCTCGTCCGACTTCAGCGGCAGCGCGTTCCCCTCGTTACGGAGCAGTACCGCGCCCTCTTCCTCTTCCGTCACGCAGTGCGCGTACTCGTCGATCAGCAGCTTCTCCAGCCCTTCGTCCGACGGTATGCCGTTCTCCGTGTATGCCGTGCGGTACTTGTACGTCGCAGGGTCGTCGGACAGCCCGCCCGATACCTCGCTCAGCTTCACGCCCAGTCCGTTGCTTATCTGCATCTCGTTCTGGAACGCCCACACGCTCATGACGATGGCCGCGCACAACACGAAGATAAGGATCGAAGAAGCCACCAGCCATCTTTTCGTCTTGAATAGTTTCATACATTTCCCCTTTTTGGTCACTTGCGCCGCACCGATGGGTGCGGCGCGTGACGATCGGAGCCGTTAAGCAGTCATTTCTTTCTTTTCTTTAAGGTGCCGTTTGATCGTGCTGACGAGCAGCATGGCGAGCGCGCCCGCCGTGAGCACCCCGAACGTGACGTCCAGAGTGATGACGAGTATCTCCACCCAGGTGTACACTCGTATGACGCGCGTGGTCTCGGAGAACCCGTTCATCGCGGCGCTGTAATTGCACACGTTGTAGAGCACGCGCTTGGTCGCCTCGCGCATGGCGCGGACGATGGTGGCGTTGTCCCTGTACTGCGTGAAGGAATGATCCTTGCCCGAGCTGAGCCAGAGGTCGGTGCCCGCCATGAGACCGTCCGTCACGGTCATGTACATCGTGCCGTTGGCGTCCGCCATATCCGTGATGATGATGCCGTTGAACCCGATCTCGTCGCGGAGGATGACGTTGACCAGCCCGTTCTGAGCGCTGGACCAGACGCAGCCCGTGCGGTTAAAGGAGCTCATCACGCCGTGAGCGTTGCCGCGCGAAGGCGCGCAGGCGTACTTCCAGGGCATGATGTATATCTCTCTTATCGCCTGCTCGTTCGCCCAGATGCCCACGCCGTTACGGTTGGATTCCTGGTCGTTGAGCACGTAATGCTTGGGGTATGCGATGACGCCGTATCCCTGCATGGCGCGTATCTGCGCTTCCGCCATGGCGCCCGTGAGGAAGGAGTCTTCCGAGAAATATTCGTGATTGCGTCCGCTGTAAGGCGAGCGGTGGATGTTGATGCCGGGTATCCACATTCCGTTGTAGCCCGCGAACAGAGAGTCGTTGGCGAGCGCGGTGCCTACCTCGGCGAGCAGTTCGCGGTCCATCGTGGCCGCCCATATGCCCTCGCAGGGGAAACGCGAGCCGGTCAGACCCTGTTTGCAATAGGTCGGGCCGTCCTGTTCGGCGGTCTGCGGCTTCACGATGCTGGGAATGGCCGCCGTGATGCAATACGCCGTGGTGAGCATGGTGTTCATCTCGTCGAAGGATATCTGATCGAGCAGGAGATCCCATCTGCCGTCGCCATATGCCGCGCCGCGCAGCTGGATGAGGGAGAGCCCGTTGCTCCTGCCGAACTGCGGCATGTCGCCCTCGCTGTCGGGAACGCGAGCCTCGCTCTGCATGTCCTCGATCATCCTGTCGGTCAGCTCTATCTCAATGGCTTCGGTGGGCCACGTCCCTTCCCAATCGGAACGCGACGTGTACGTCACCATGTTGTTGCCCGCACCCGCGTAGCGGTTGATGTCGATGTCTTCCAGCGCGTTGGTTATCTCCGCGCCCGTTTCCGCGCTTACGGAATAGGTCAGATCCACTTCGCTGACGACGAAATCGTCGTTGACGAGGGACGCGTCGCCCTCGCCCACCATCCTTCCGAGCACCGCGTCATCGCCGGCGTGTTTCTTGGCCAGGATGTTGTTGACGGCCGTGTGAGCGTCCGTCGCGGCGGTGAGGTAATACGTGCCCGTGTCGAGTATGTACGTTTCGTAGCCGTACACGTCATAGGTCGCGAGCTGTTCCTTCTCCACCGTCACGTGGACGGTCTCGGACGCCTGAGGCTGAAGGAGCGCGGTCTTGCCGAACCCCACCAGCTCCACCGCCGCCACTTCCGTGAGCACGGACTGCGCGCGGGCGGTATACGGCTTTTGCACGTATATCTGCACGGGCTCCCTGCCGGGAACGCCGCCAATGTTGGTGACGGTCACCGCGACGTCGAAGGTCTTGCCGTCCGCGGAGGGCGTCACCGTGAAGTCGCTGTAATCGAACTCGGTGTACGACTCGCCGTGGCCGAAGGGATACGCCACGTCCGCGGTATAGTCATAGCGGCCGACGTTGGGTCTGCCCTCCACCACGTCCGCGTATCTCGTTTCGTAGTACTTGTAGCCCACGTATATGCTTTCGTTGTAAACGCCGTAGTAGCCCTGGACCTGCACGCCAGCCGAGCCGAACACGTCGGCCCCGCCCTCGTAAGCGCGCGAGAACGCGGAGTTCTCATTGAGCGTCCAGCTCGCCATGACGGGCGAAGTGAGGTTATCCTTGGCGTAGGTGTCGGGGAGCGATCCGGAGGGGTTGACGTCGCCCACGAGCGCGTCGGCCACCGCTTCGATGCCGCTCATGCCCATGTTGCCCACCCACAGGCAGGCGTCCACCTCGATCTCGCCGCCGTTATCGTACAGGAAGTCCAGCTCGAGGGGCATCGCCGTGTTGAGTATGACGATGACGCGCTTGAACTCGCCCGAGTACTTGGCGTCGGTGATCATCTTGAGCACGTCCCTTTCCTCCACTGAGAGCGAGAGGTAGTTGCCGCCGTCGCCGTCGCTGCCCACCACGTTGACGTCGCTGCCCTCGGTGGAGTCGCGCGTCACGACCATGATCGCCGCGTCGCCGTACGTCGCGAAGGAGCCCGTCACGTCCGAACGCGCCGCGAAATCTGACGAAGGCACTTCACGTATGTAATAGGTCTGGACGTTGGTCTCGGGATCGAGCTGTTTATAGATCGTCCCGTTCTCTTTCTGGACGTAGAAGTCCCAGAGCGTGGGATTGACGCTCACGTTCTCCGCTTCCAGAGCGGACTTGAAATCCTTGAGATCGGGGTTGGTCTTGTCGTCGGGGTTGCGCGCGCCCTGCACCGAACGGTTGGGGTTCACCGAACCCTTGCCGAACAGGCTGACCGCGGGCGTCGCGCTCTTGTCGAGCGGCAGCGCCTTGACGCCCGGCTCTATCTCCTCGTTCTTGAGGAGCACGAGGCCGTCCGCTTCAAGGTCGTAGCTCGTCTTGTGCGCGAATTCCTTGATGGAATCGTGCGTCGTGTAATCGGCGGTGAAGAAGTCTATCTTTTCGCCGTCGCCGTAATCCACGCGCCAGGTCTCGAGATCAAGCTCGGTCGCGATGAGCGTGGAATAGGAATTTGCCAGGTTGGTCGCCACTATCATCAGCGCCATCACGGTGGAGAGCACTACCGCGAGCACCGTCCACAGTCTGGCGGAAAACAGTATCTTCATGGTATCAGCCCTCCTTTACGCGTTTGGCCGCGTCGGGACGCATGGTCACGCCCGCGACGAGCGTCGCGACCAGCGATATCGCGATGAACACGACCAGCAGCACGAACGAAACGGGCAACGTGGTGCCGTCTATGTTCGACTGTCCGCCCGCCGTGTAGAATATGCTGCCCAGCATGTTCATGTTGCTGAATATGTAACTGAACAGCGAGAAGAAGGACAGCACGTACTGCGCGAACGTCAGCGTGCGCGCCACCGAATGCGTCAGTCCCCTGTCGGGAAGTATCAGCACGGCGACGCCCGCCGCCATGCACAGTATCAGTCCGACTATGACCTGCACGGAGTGGTGCGGGTCGTAGTTGGTGACCCCGTTGACGGCGTAGAGTATGAGCGCCGCCAACGAGAACACCTCTGCTCCGAGGACCATCCACCAATAGGGCTTACGGCTCCTCAGGAATGAGAGTATAAGGTTCATCATCATATCCTCCGTCAGATCGTCAGGTCCTGTACACCACGTCGTCCATGGTCTGGCCGACGTTGCCGGGGAGGCACTCCTCCCAGGTCAGCGTCGCGTCGGACGCGACGTAGATGCAGTCGACGAGCGGGGTCTCCGCGTTGAACGTACCGCCGTGATCGCGGCTGTTCGTCGTAACCAGTCTTATGGTGTTCACGCCCGCCACGAGCTCGACGTCAACGTCCAGCACGTAGTTCCGGAAAGGACGCTTGTTCATGTCGGGGTTGCGATCGGCGCCCGTCACGGGATCCTTCTCGCCTTCCTTGTAAGCGCCGTCCAGCACGATCTCGCCGTAGTCGAGCGACGTGCCGTTGACGAGCACCTGGTAGCTGTCGGGAGTGAAGGTCATGTCGTACAGGTCGGGAGTCAGACGCAGTATTATCGTGGCGCTGTCATCCGCCTCGGACGCGTTGATGTTGAATTCCAGGAACGCGCCGGTGTAGTACAGCTTACCGACGTAGTAGCCGTTGCTCATGCCCATCTCGTCGCCGTTGCCCAGCACGTCCAGCGGGCTCTGTATGAGCACCTCGGGGCCGCTGCCGTTGTCGGACGAGCCCTGAGCGAGCTTACCGTTGAGGTTGGTGTACTCCGCTTCGAAGGTGTAACGGGGAGTCCACTTGGCGTAGAGCTGCTTGGAAACGGTGGGATACTCCCTGCGGAAGTTGATCGCCTCGCCCTCGCACTCCTTGTTGTCGTACCAGCCGTCGAAGTGCCAGCCGCCCGAACGCTCGGGATCTGCGGGAGGCGTGACGCGGTCACCGGGAGTGGGCGTATCCGTTTCGTACACGGAAGTGTCGTTTGCGTCAAAGTTGTTGTAATAGGTGTAGGTCACACCGCCCGACTCGGACGTCCACTGTGCGTACAGCGTGAGCGCGCCCGTGACGGGAGTCGTGAAGTCGAACACGTCGCCGCCCGTCTGAGAGGTCGACCAGCCCGAGAACACGTAACCGCTCCTCGAAGGGTTGGCGGGCTCGGCGGCCGTGTCGCCGTATGCGACGCTCTGCGACTCGGGCGCGGTGCCGGTGCCGCCGTTGAGGTCGAAGGATATCGTGTACACCTCGGGCGTCCACTTCGCGTACACAGTCACGTCGCCGTTGAGCGATGCGGATGCGTCGAACGCCGTGGTGCAGGCGGGATCGGCGTACCAGCCGCCGAAGGTGTAGCCCACGCGCGTAGCTTCGGAAGGAAGCACTGCGGGCGTGCCCACGTCCGTGCGGACGGAGCCGTTCTCCGCACCGTCATAGTTGTAGTTGAGCGTGACGAGCACCACTACCTGGCGCCACTGCGCATACAGCGTGAGGTCGTCCTCCACCGCCGTCGCGAAGTCGTACTCGACGGTACCCGCTCTGTCGGTGGACCAATAGAGGAATTCGTAGCGGTCGCGCACGGGGTCGGCGGGCTCGGTCGCGGGCTTGGCGCCGTCCTCGATGTCGAGCACCTCGGTGAGGTCCTCGCCCTCATAGCCCGTATAGACGACGTACGTCACCACGGCGGACGTCTTGTTCCAGCGCGCGTACAGCGTCGTGTCGTCCTCGATGGCCGAGTCGAAATCGAAGGGCGTCGTGTAGTTGGCGTCGGCGTACCAGCCTGCGAACTTGTAACCCGTCTTGACGGGGTCGGCGGGCTTGGTCACCTTGGAACCCACGTCCACGGTCACGTCGTCGATGGCGGTGCCGCCGTCCGTGTCGAAGCTGACGGTGGCGCTGGTCGACTTCCACATCGCGTATAGCGTGATGTCGTCGGTGACTGCGGTCGAGAAGTCATATTCGCGCGCGATCATCCTGTTCGTGCTCCAGCAATCGAAAAGGTAGCCGCTGCGCGTGGGGTCTGCGGGGCGAGCGACGGCGGTGTCGGCATCCACCTCCACGGCGGTCGCTTCGGGCGCACCCGCGTAATTATAATTGAAGGTAACGGTATACTTGTCGCCGCTTCCCGTTCCTTCTTCCGGCCCGCATGCCGTCAGACCCAATAAAAGCACAAGGCTGAGCAGCACGCAGACCACGGTAACGATACGTTTCATGATCATATTCCTCCTGTCCTGATCTACTTCGCGTGTGGCGGGATTGCGGAGCGTTCCCCGCGTTCCCGCATGGCGTTCCGCCTGCCGCCGCATTAGCGGCGACGGGCGGAACTCAGAGGGGTCGTTGTCTGTTACGCTTTCTTCTTAAGGATGAGGAGCACTGCCGCACCGAGCGCGAGGCATGCCGCCACTACGGCGACGGTACCCGCGACGTTGCTGCCGCAGCCGCCCTGAGCGGCCTCGCCCGCGTCGCCCTTGTCACCCTTGTCGCCCTTGGGGCCGGTGATGTCCGAAAGAGCCACGAGGTCGGTCCACTCGGTGTCGCCCTCGTAACGCCACTGGATGTGCGTGTCGGAGGTGCGGAGCTCGATCTCCCTGCCGTCGGCGCCGTTCGTGCCGTCGGCACCGTCAGCACCGTCGGCACCGTTCTCGCCGCGAAGCTCGCTGACCGCGATGACGTCCACCCAGGTGTTGCTGCCTTCGGGCTTGAACTTGATCATGCCGTTGACGACGTCGAACTCGGGAGCGGAGAGCGTGCCCTTCGCGATGGTGAAGGTCACGGCGAGGTCGTAAGTCACTTCCTTGTTGCCTTCTTCGACGAGCGCGCTGATGACCGCGTCATACTCGCCCGCTTCTTCGGGAGTACCGCTGATCTGGCCGAGGTCGTTGATGGACAGACCCTCGGGCAGGCCGGTCGCGCTGAACGCGATCCACTCAAGGTCGGAGGTCACGGTCGCGCTGAACGCGGTACCCGTCGTGCCGGCAGTCGTGCTGACGGCGATGGAAGGCGCGACGTTGATCGTCACGTTCCTGGTCTGGGTCATCCAGCCGTCCGCCGTGATCATGACGGTGACGGTGGAGCTGCCCGGAACGGTGGGCGTGCCGCTGATGGCGCCCGTTTCGGCATCCATGCTCACGCCTGCGGGAAGCGTGCCGGAGGACACGGAGTACACGATGTTGTCATCGGCCATGGCGGTCGAACCGACGGTCGTGGTCGCGGGAGCCGCCACGCCCTGTGCGAGCGAGATGGCCGCGGGCGACCAGGCTTCATAGTTGACGCCGTTGTCGTTGAGCGCGGTGTTCGCGTGTCCCCACATGAAGACCGCGGTGCACTTTCTGGTCGCGTACCACTGGACGAGCTCGGTGTTGGACTCCAGGGTAGCGTCGGTGATGGTCGTGTAGTCGACTTTGTCGTTCTCAGCGTCCCAAACGCCCGTCATGGTGTTGGTCGCGATGGTATCCGTGCCTGCGCGGACGAGGAGGTCGAGAGGCGAGCATCTCTTCATGCCGGCGTAAGCGTCGGTGGTGTGAGAGAGCGTCTTTGCGCCCCACTCTTCCTTGTAAAGGCCGGTGGTGATGTTGTAGTTGACGTTGACGGAAACGCGGCCGGCGCGGGCGAATGCGCCCATCTCACCGGTGGACTCGCCTTCCTGCACGCACATCTGCACTACCTTATAGTAGTTCTCGCGGATGGCCTGCTCGGATACCCAAGCCATGAGGTTGCGTCCGTTTCTGTTGGTCTCCTGGTCATTGAGGGCGACGTGCTTGATGTAAGGCTGGATGCCCTTGGACACAAGGCCCTTGACCTGACCCGCCGAGATGTAACCGCCGAGGATCGCGTCTTCGGAGGTGTACTCGTACAGTCTGCCGCCGAAAGGCGAACGGTGCGTCTGGACGGAAGATCCCCAGAACACGTTGATGTTCTTGAGAAGGCCGAGGTTGCCCATCATGCGGCCCTGCTTGTAGGACAGCTCGGGGTTCCAGGTGGAAGCGAGCATGGTGGTGCAAGGCCATTTGTAGGTGTTGCCGAACGCGATGCCGTCGCCCGAGGACAACACTTTGAGGCCGATGCCGGGAACGGCCTTCTTCTGCCACTGACCGACGGTGGCCATCAGATCCTCCCAGGTGAGCTGGTTGAGGAAGTTCGTCCAAGCGTCCTGACCCTTTCCGCCGTCGAACGGATCGTTACCGCTCATGTCTGCGAGAGAGGTCTCCATGTCGGTGTAGAGGCCGGTGACGGGATCGGTGGTGGTCGCATGGGACGCGACCTGGGTCCAGTCGTCCATGACGCCCGCGGCTTTGGCCGCGAGAGCCTCGTCGAGCCAAGGATAGTCCTTCCTTGCCACGACGCCGGGAATCTCAAGGCCGTCAGCGTAGACGTACGCTTTGCCGGAAGCGTCCGTCATGGCGCCCGTGGGGGTGTAAGCGTCGTCGGTGTAGGCATAGTTCTGCACTTCCGTGCCCGCCGCGAAGTTATCCCAGTAGAGCAGCGACTTGAGCATGTTCTCGCTCATCGTCATGCTCGCGGTGGTGGGCTTGAGGGTGTTCACGCCCACGGTCGCGATGTTGCCGCGGCTGATGAGCTGCTGATCGGCGTCCGTGGTCTTGTTGAAGTTGTACATCGCATCGTCGCCGGTGCGGCTCTTTCTCAGCGAATAGAACATGCCGTTCTCTTCGGAGAACTTGTTGGACACTTCGTTGTCGTTGAAGTCGTCGAGGTGGAGATAAGCGTCTTCGTCGACGGTGAAGTTCACTTCGTCGTAAAGGTCGTTGCTGCTGGCGACGTCCGCACCCTGCCAGCCGTCGGACTGGCTCATGGCGCGCAGCGTCCAATCGCCCGCTTCGACCACGTAGCCCTTCTCTTCTCCGCCGCTGGCGTTGCCGAGGTAGTCATAAGACGCCATATCCTGAACGTTGAACGTAACGGTCACGGTCTGGGTCTCGCCGGGCTGGAGCAGATCGGTCTTCTGATAGCCGACCAGCTTGACGTACGACTTCTCGACGGGCGCCGCATTGTCGTAAGGCGCGGTCGCATAGATCTGAACGGTCTCTTTGCCCGCGACGTTGCCCGTGTTGGTGACGTCTATGGTCGCGGTCATCGTCTTGTAAGCGGCGGTGTGCTTGGAACCGTCGGTCACGTAGGACTCGATGTCCGCGGCGTTGAGCGTGGCGTCTTCCGTGATGGGCTTCTTGCTGTCCGTGGTCGCGGAATCGAGCGTCAGGCTGAGCTTGCCGTAAGAGAACGTCGTGTAGGACAGGCCGTAACCGAAGGGATACACGACCGCGTCGTCATACCACGTCGAACCGCTGTTGTCGCCCTTCGCCTTGTTCATCTCGTAGGCTCTGGTCTCGTAGTACTTGTAACCGAGGTAGATGTCCTCGTCGTAATCGATACCGAAGTAACCGTCGGCGCCGCCGAAGCCGCCCGCCGCGGTGTTCCAATCGGGATTGGTGTGCGTTCCGGTGTGATCCATGTAGTTGTTGGTCGTACCGTTCTGGATGTTGTTACCGAAGTTGAACCAGGTGGGATCGGCGGTGAAGTCCTTGTAATAGATGTCGGCAAGACCGCCGGACGGGTTGATCTCGCCCGAGATGATCTTGGCGACGGCCTTCGTGCCGTTGTCGCCCGGACGACCTATCCAGATTATGCCGTCCACCGCCTCATCCTGTTCGAGCTGATCCAGCTCCATGGGATAAGAGGAGTTGATGATGTAGATTATCTTTTTGAAGCCCTGCCCTTTCACGTAGTCGAGGACTTTTTCCTCCTCGTCGGTGAGCTGCAGGTGGTGCTTGTAACGCGTCGTGCCCTCGGGATCGGTGTCGGTCGCCGTCACGTCCACGTAATCGCCGTTCTCGTCCTCCGCGTAAGGCGCGTAGTGCCAATCGTCCGCACCCTGCTCATCCTCCGTTATGCGGCTGAGGTCAGCGCCCTCGCCGCCGCCGCGCGTAACGAACACGAACGCCGCGTCGTTATACATCGCGTTGGACTGCTGCACGCCCTGAGGGAAGGTCGAGGGATCGGGCTCGAGGCCGAACAGATCGGTGGAGTTGCGCCCGGAAGGCACTTCGATCGCATCCGATTCGTAATAGTTGCGCAGGGACTTGTTCACGTGGAACCCTTCGTCCTCCAGCGCGTCGGCCAGTCTGTAACCGCTCTCAGCGGAAGGCATGCTCTTCTGGTTCATGCCGAAGATGCTGACGAAAGGACGCTCGTTCTTCATGGGGAGCGCGTTGTCCTTGTTCTTGAGCAGGACGCTTCCTTCGCCGGTGATCTCGACGTTCAGGTCGGCAGCGGCCGCCTGCGCTTCCGCGAACGTGTCGTAATCCGCGTAATACTTGCCGTCGGCAGGTATCACGGACTCGGACGCGGACGCGCGGCCCACAAACGAAATACTCGCCACGATGCCCAACGCTACCGCCAAACAAATCAGGACGGTAACGATTCGGGCGCCGAGACCAAAGTGTTTCTTTGTCATCGTATTTTCCTCCGTTTTATATTTTTGTCAGACGTCGCGAGCGGCGCGCAAGGGCGCACCCGTCCGACGATCGACTGCGTGTAAAGTGTGCATTAAATACGCGAAAATTGCAATATTTCCTGCCTAAATTAATACGGGCGCGGCGTAATCTAACATGAGCGCACGTCCCGCGGGGCGACGAAACGCCCCCGATGACCGGT
>ENA-UOJT01001134-UOJT01001134.1-human-gut-metagenome-genome-assembly--contig:-C15-NODE-1134-length-18013-cov-6.450384_pt1 | contig 18013 bp, 24 predicted proteins | sample MGYA00242357_ERZ723904 | MGnify/ENA metagenome assembly ERZ723904 | reverse complement strand
AAATGACCGCTAAATAATATCTGTCACAGGCCCGTACGCTGGATATGCGGATTATATGCAAGCTCCAGCAGATCGATTCTTTAAATGAACTGGCCACATCCTGCACCGTCGTTTACAGCGACATGCCCAGAAACCCAAATCGTGGAGGCTCCAAAATAGAACGGGCCGTTTTGAAGATTATCGAGGTTGAGGAAAGCCTGAAACACGACGTCGAGGATCTGGTGGAATTGAAGAAGGAAATCATGGCCACAATCCGGGCCGTTTCGGATGTTGAACTGCAAACCCTGCTGGAGAAGCGGTATCTGTGCTTCCTCTCGTGGGAGAAGATTGCGGTTGAGATGCATTACAGCATCCAGCACATTTACCGGATGCACGATACGGCGCTTTCCTGTGTGGCCGCCATCATGAGAGTAAATGAGAGAGATTGAGAGTCGCCTTTTATGATAGTATTATGATGGACAAAGTAAAACCTACGGAAGCCTTGTGGGAGTCCCTCTCCCGCAGGGCTTTTGTTATGCCCGGAAAGCGAGGTGATTATGTGCCAAGGAGTCCAAAGAAACCCTGCGCTTACCCCGGCTGTCCAAGGCTTACTGATAGACGCTTCTGCCAGGAGCACGAGAAGCTGGACCGGGATCGTTACAACAAGTACGAGCGCAGCCCGGACGTCAACCGCAAATACGGCAGGGCTTGGAAGCGTATCCGTGACAGGTATGCAGCGGCCCACCCTCTGTGTGAGCAGTGCCTTAAGGAAGGTCGGTTAACATCGGTCGAGGAAGTTCATCATATTCTTCCTATTTCCCAAGGCGGCACCCACGATGCCAGCAACCTGATGAGCCTGTGCCAGTCGTGTCACACGAAGATCCATCACGAGCTCGGTGACCGGTGACCGTGGGGCGGGTCAAATCTCTACGACCTTTCTACCCGGACAGCGGCGTGGGGTCACGAGCGCAAAAATCAGAAATCAAACGGGGTATTAACCCCCAGCCCGGAAAGCGAGGTGAAATGTGTGGCAAAAGACGGAACTATGAGAGGCGGTCAGCGTGTCGGTGCCGGAAGAAAATCCAAGGCCCTGACAGATAAAATCGCTGACGGCAGGTTAAATGGTGCGATGGTGCTCCCGGAACCGGCAGAAATCGAAGGAGCGGTTGTTCCTCCGGTCAAAGAATACTTAAAAGCCGCTCAGAAGAACGGCAAGGACCTGTGTGCCGAAGAGGTCTACCGGGATACTTGGAACTGGCTCAAGGCTCGTGGCTGTGAAATGTTAGTAAACAACCAGCTGATTGAGCAGTACGCCATGTCAGTCTCCCGATGGATTCAGTGCGAGGAAGCGATATCCGAGTTCGGCTTTCTGGCCAAGCATCCCACCACCGGCAATGCCATCGCTTCACCGTATGTTGCAATGAGCCAGACCTACATGAAGCAGGTCAATCAGGTCTGGTATCAGATTTACCAGATCGTGAAAGAAAACTGTGCCGTGGAGTACGGCGGCAGAAATCCACAAGACGATTTGATGGAGCGGCTGCTCACCGCTCGGAAAGGAAACTGATATGTTTGAGAAAGTAAACCCGGCGCATCCCGACAAGGTGGCCGACCGTATTGCCGGTGCTCTTGTCGACCTTGCGTATCAAAAAGAGAATAATCCGAAGATCGCCGTCGAGGTCCTGATTGGCCACGGCATCTGCCATATTATCAGCGAAACCTCGGTAGCCCTCTCTCCTGATGAGGTAAAGTCTGCTGTTTCCCGTATCGCCGGGAACCTGCTGGTGGACTACCGTGAGGTTTCGCAGGATGAGCATCTGGCCGACAACCAGATCGACAGCATCCACTGCGGCGACAACGGCATCTTCAAAGGTGTCCCGGTGACTGACGAGCAGAAAAAGCTCACCGCCATCGCCAAGCAGCTCTATGACACCTATGGCAGCGACGGTAAATACATTCTGGACGGCGACCGTCTGATCCTCTGCCAGAGCAACGCCAAGACGGACAATCTGCGTGAAGTCTTCCCGGATGCTGAGATCAACCCTCTCGGTTACTGGACCGGCGGCACGGATGTCGACTCCGGTGCCACTAACCGGAAGCTCGGCTCCGATATGGGAGACTCCGTGACCGGCGGTGGTCTGCACGGCAAGGACCTCTCCAAAGCCGACGTCAGCATCAACATTTACGCATGGCTCAAGGCGCAGGAAACCGGTACGCCGGTCGAGCTTGTCTGTGCCATCGGTGACGATGCTGTGGACGGTATTCCATACGAGAGAATCGTAGAAACAGCGAGGACTTTCATTGACCGCATCGGCGGTTTCGAGAGGTTCGCTGAGTGGGGTCTTATATGCTGATTGAGAAAAAGAAAACGGTAGAGCTGCTTCCTGCCGAATACAACCCTCGCAAGGACCTGAAGCCCGGTGACGAGGAATACGAAAAACTGAAACGCTCCATCGAGGAGTTCGGTTATGTCGAACCGGTCATCTGGAATAAGACGACCGGTCGTGTTGTCGGTGGGCACCAGAGGCTCAAGGTCCTCATCGACCTTGGCATCACAGAGGTTGACTGTGTGGTCATTGAAATGGACGACGCCAAGGAAAAAGCGCTCAACATCGCCCTGAACAAGATCAGCGGCGATTGGGATAAGGACAAGCTGACCCTGCTGATCGCTGACCTGCAGGGTGAGGACTTTGATGTTTCCCTTACCGGTTTTGACCCTGCCGAGATCGACGACCTTTTCAAGGACAGCCTGAAGGACGGCATGCATGACGATGATTTCGATGTGGATGAGGAGCTGAAAAAGCCCTCCTTTACCAAGGCTGGCGACGTCTGGACGCTCGGTCGGCACCGTCTGGTCTGCGGAGATTCCACAAAGAAGGAAACCTACGACACTCTGATGGGCGACATCAAGGCCAACCTCGTGATCACGGACCCGCCTTACAATGTGAACTATGAAGGCTCTGCCGGGAAGATCAAGAACGACAACATGGCAAATGACGCCTTCTATCAGTTCCTGCTCGATGCATTCACCAATATGGAAGCCGTCATGACCGGTGATGCTTCCATCTATGTGTTTCATGCGGACACCGAAGGGCTGAACTTCCGCAGGGCTTTTGCTGATGCAGGTTTCTACCTCTCCGGCTGCTGCATCTGGAAAAAGCAGTCGCTGGTGCTCGGACGCTCTCCGTACCAGTGCAGCATGAGCCGGTGCTCTATGGCTGGAAGAAAAACGGCAAGCACCAGTGGTACACGGGCCGTAAGGAAACCACCATATGGGAGTTTGACAAGCCCAAGAAGAACGGCGATCACCCGACCATGAAGCCGATTGCGCTTTTGGCATATCCGATCATGAACTCCTCCATGAGCAACGCTGTGGTTCTGGACCCCTTCGGCGGTTCCGGCAGCACACTGATTGCCTGTGAGCAGTCGGATCGCATCTGCTATACCGTGGAGCTGGACGAGAAGTTCTGCGACGTCATCGTGAAGCGATACATCGAACAGGTCGGCTCCTCGGATGGTGTGACGGTGCAGCGTGACGGCGTGACTTTCCGCTTCGACGAAGTAGCTAATGTAGACAATTGAGGCTCCTGTTTTTCTACGATAATCGGTACATATATTTCGCTGAAATGACTTGCTATTCTGTAGCTTCAGAGTGATATATACAGTACCAAAAAAACAAGGAGGTAATCCCATGAAAGAACTACACTACAACGTCACCGGGCAAGACCGCAAAGAACTGGTCGGCATCATCTCCAAGGTGGTCGGCGTGAAGGCCGTCTACAAATTCATGCCCACCTGCGCCTTCGTCATCAACAACATCACCGTTGAGAAAGACGGCACGATGGTCTGGGACGAGCGCACGGATCAGGACACCATTGAGGCGGTCATCATCGCCCTTGCCGCAGCCGGATTCAACCCGGTCAAAGACAAGGCCGAAACCGAAGAGACAGGCCTTACGATTGAGATCCCGCTCGAAAAGGTCTCGGTCGGAAACCTCACCAAACTGCTGGATGCCAAAGGCGAGCTGATCAAAAAGGCCCTCGGCGTCGAGGACATCCGCATTGAGCTCAAGGAAGATCGCATCGCCTTCCCGTGGTTTAAAGAGCTGCCCTCTCCCGAAGAGATCAAAGCCTACTCGCACTTCATCGCAGCCTTGTGTGAGATGGCACTAAACCAGAAGCGCATCACCGCTAAGGAAAAGCCGGTCGACAACGACAAGTACGCATTCCGCTGATTCCTTTTGAGGTTGGGCTTCATCGGTGAGGACTACAAGGCCGAGCGCAAAATCCTGCTCCGCAACCTCTCCGGCTCCTCGGCCTTCAAGAGCGGCGCAAAGAAAACAGAGGTGGAATCATGCGAGTGATTTCAAAAGCGGCCCTTGAGGGCTTACGTCGCCGGTACAAGCCCGGTACACGAGTGGAGCTCCTGCAGATGGACGATGTTCAGGCTTCTCCCATCGGGACGAAAGGAACGGTCCTCGGCGTGGACGACATCGGTTCCATCATGGTCGCATGGGACAATGGCTCCGGCCTGTCAGTCGCATACGGCGCAGACCTTTGCAGGGTGGTGAGCGGCGATGAATGAGACGATCAAAAAGCAGATCCTCGCCATCCGGGACACCGGCCTGACGAATATGTTTGATACAAACATGGTGCAGCGGCTGGCCTACGAGCGAGACTTCTATGAGCTGGTGGTTTTCATCGAGGGACATCGCAAGGAATATGTGCATTTCATCCTCTACGGAGAGGCATAAAGTACACAATTCCATGCCCGAATATTTGTGTAGAATATTTCGGTTTATATCGCAGAAATGACTTGCTATTTCAGGCGTTTAGAGTGATATATACACTACCGAAAGGAAATACACACAAACGGAGGAAACCACGATGCGTTACATCGACCATACCAACTGCAAGACAGCCTTTGAAAAGGGCGAAGACCACGAGATCCAGAGCCTTGGAAAGCTCACCCGCACGGCCACCAAGATTGCCGAAGCAAATGGCCTCGGAGTTCTGAAGAACCGTCAGAGCTACTACAGGATCATCAAGAAGAGCGGCCTCGGAGCCTACGGAGACGTCCTTTCCAGCCTCGCTGAGGTTGACGCCTTCTTCAAGAACCTCGACAGCCACAAGGCCACGAAGTATTAAGGAGAGACCGACAATGACGATCAACAATGCGATGAGAAAGTTCCGGCTGCCAAACCCAACCACCCCGGAGGACCTCGAAACCAGATGGAGCAAGGTGCTCACCTTTGGAGACAAGGTCATCATGGCGGGAGGCTTCTACAACGGCCCCGGCAAGCCCTGCTACTTCGGCGCAACCTACGAGTTCCTTGATGACGACCACAGCTGCGAAGGCACCATCGGCCTGAGAGCAGTTAGCGAAGTTGAGTTCGAGGATGACGGTCACGCCATCGCTTGGGCCATGCAACAGTAATCTCCGGTAAAGTAAATACCCTTGGGACATGAGCCGCTCGGCTCTGTTCCTCGTTATGACGGTCGCTTCAGGCGGCTATTTTTTATGCCTTTTTGGAGGTGATAACACTTGAGGCGAATGAAAAAATACACACCGACGAAGTTCAAGGCAAAAGGCTCCGTCTATGACAAGGCCAAGGCTGACTACGCTGTCTCGTTCATCGAGTGCCTCTGTCACACCAAAGGTACATGGGCAGGAAAACCCTTCACGCTGATCGACTGGCAGGAGCAGATTATCCGGGACATCTTCGGAATCATCAAGCCCAACGGATACCGGCAGTTCAACACTGCCTACATTGAGATACCCAAGAAGATGGGTAAATCGGAGCTTGCGGCTGCGGTCGCACTTCTGCTCACGTGCGGCGACGGTGAGGAACGTGCGGAGGTCTACGGCTGCGCTGCGGACAGACAGCAAGCATCGATTGTTTTTGAGGTCGCGGCCGATATGGTCCGAATGTGTCCGGCCCTCAACCGTAGGGTCAAAATCTTGACGGCCACAAAGCGGATCGTGTACCTGCCGACAAACAGTTTCTATCAGGTGCTGTCAGCAGAAGCATACTCGAAGCACGGCTTTAACATCCACGGCGTGGTGTTCGATGAGCTGCACACCCAGCCCAACCGGAAGCTCTTTGATGTTATGACCAAGGGCTCCGGTGATGCTCGTATGCAGCCGCTTTACTTCCTTATAACCACAGCGGGTACGGACACCAAATCTATCTGCTACGAGACGCACCAGAAAGCGAAGGACATCATCGAAGGCCGCAAGATTGACCCCACATTCTATCCGGTTATCTACGGGGCCGATGAGGACGACGACTGGACGGACCCGAAGGTCTGGAAGAAAGCGAATCCCTCGCTCGGCATCACGGTCGGCATCGACAAGGTAAAGGCCGCCTGTGAGTCTGCAAAGCAAAACCCTGCCGAGGAGAACTCCTTTCGGCAGCTCCGGCTTAACCAGTGGGTCAAGCAAGCTGTGCGATGGATGCCGATGGAGAAATGGGATCGCTGTGCTTTTGCCACCAGCGAAGACGATCTCGAAGGCCGAGTCTGCTACGGCGGTCTGGACCTCTCGTCCACCACGGATATTACAGCCTTCGTGCTGGTCTTTCCTCCGCTGGACGAAGACGACAAGTTTGTGATCCTGCCGTACTTCTGGATACCAGAAGAAAACATGGGCCAGAGGGTCAACCGGGATCACGTCCCTTACGATGTGTGGGAACGCCAAGGTTTCCTGAAAACTACCGAAGGCAACGTGGTCCATTATGGCTATATCGAAAAATTCATCGAGCAGCTGGGCGAACGCTTCAACATTCGTGAGATCGCCTTTGACCGCTGGGGAGCCGTGCAGATGGTCCAGAACCTTGAGGGCATGGGCTTCACGGTCATTCCCTTCGGACAGGGCTTCAAGGACATGAGCCCTCCGACCAAAGAGCTGATGAAGCTGGTCTTGGAGGAACGCATCGCCCACGGCGGCCATCCGGTTCTCCGCTGGATGATGGACAACATCTATGTGCGAAACGATCCTGCCGGTAACATCAAGCCAGACAAGGAAAAGTCTACAGAGAAAATCGACGGTGCTGTGGCGACTGTCATGGCCTTGGACCGTGCCATCCGGTGCGGCAACGATACGACCGAGAGCGTCTACGACACTCGTGGTCTTTTATTTTTATGAAAGTACGGTGATGTGATATGGGTATTTTTAGCAGACTTTTCAAATTCAGAGACAAGCCTCAGAACCGCACATCGGGTAGCAATTATGCCTTTTTCTTCGGTGGCACGACTTCCGGCAAAGCGGTAACGGAGCGCTCGGCCATGCAGATGACTGCCGTGTATTCCTGTGTCCGCATCCTGTCGGAGGCTGTGGCGGGGCTGCCGCTGCACCTATACAAATACACGTACAGCGGCGGCAAGGCAATGGCGCTCGACCATCCGCTCTACCGCTTGCTCCACGATGAGCCGAACCCGGAGATGAGTTCTTTCGTGTTCCGGGAAACCCTCATGACGCACCTTCTCCTCTGGGGGAACGCTTACGTGCAAATCATCCGCAACGGTAAAAATGAAATCGTTGCTTTGTATCCGCTTATGCCCAACAAGATGTCGGTGGACAGAGATGAAAATGGGCGTCTCTACTACACCTATTATCGTGGCTCGGATGAAGCCATCAAAAACAAGGAGTTCGCCGTAACGCTTCATCCCTCGGATGTGCTTCACATTCCGGGACTCGGTTTTGACGGTCTGGTCGGCTACAGCCCCATCGCTATGGCGAAGAATGCCATCGGCATGGCGATCGCCTGCGAGGAGTACGGAGCCAAATTCTTCGCCAACGGTGCTGCACCTGGCGGTGTGCTGGAACACCCCGGCACGATCAAAGACCCACAGCGTGTGCGTGAGAGCTGGCAGTCCACCTTCGGCGGCAGCGGCAATGCCAATAAAATCGCCGTGCTTGAGGAAGGCATGAAATACACGCCCATCGGCATCTCGCCGGAGCAGGCGCAGTTTCTTGAAACACGCAAATTCCAAATCAATGAAATCGCTCGAATTTTCCGAGTCCCGCCCCACATGGTCGGCGACCTGGAAAAGTCGAGCTTTTCTAATATTGAGCAGCAGTCCTTGGAGTTCGTGAAGTACACCCTTGACCCCTGGGTCATCCGCTGGGAGCAGTCCATTCAGCGGTCACTCCTTTCGCGGGACGAAAAAGCCGTGTATTTCGTGAAGTTCAATCTGGAAGGCTTGCTTCGCGGCGATTACCAAAGCCGCATGAACGGGTACGCCATCGGCCGCCAGAACGGCTGGATGTTCGCAAACGACATCCGGGAGCTGGAAAACCTCGACCGCATCCCGGCAGAGGACGGCGGCGATTTGTACCTCATTAACGGCAATATGCTCCCACTGAAGAATGCGGGTGCTTTTGCAGATACACCTACCGATGACGGAAAGGAGGAAAAAACCGATGAAGAAATTTTGGAATTGGAGGAGCCGAACGGTGACGAACTCGGAGACGCAGGAACAGACACAGGAAAGAACCCTGTTCCTGAACGGGACCATCGCCGAGGAAAGCTGGTTTGACGATGATGTCACCCCGCAGCTTTTCAAGGACGAGCTCATGTCCGGCAGCGGAAATATTACCGTGTGGATCAACTCTCCCGGCGGCGACTGCGTGGCTGCAGCGCAAATCTACAATATGCTCATGGACTACAAGGGTGATGTGACCGTGAAAATCGATGGCATTGCGGCATCCGCAGCGTCCGTCATCGCTATAGCAGGCACGAAGGTGCTGGTATCTCCCGTGTCCATGCTTATGATCCACAACCCCATGACGGCGGCATTCGGCAATTCGGACGAGATGCAGAAAGCTATCAAAATGCTCGGTAGCGTCAAGGATTCCATTATCAACGCCTATGAGATCAAGACGGGGCTTTCCCGTGCCAAGCTCTCGCACCTCATGGATGCCGAAACTTGGATGGACGCAAACAAGGCTGTGGAACTCGGCTTTGCGGACGAAATCATGCAGAGAAACTCGGAATCCGAAGAGGTACCCACGCCTGCCGTTTCCATGCTGTATTCCAAGGCGAATGTGGTGAACTCTCTCATGGAGAAGATCGCCGCAAAGTGTGCCATTGAACCCAAACCCGCTGTGCCGGAGCGCACGGGACGCTCTGTAGATGAACTCAGAGCCAAGCTGAACACCATCAAAAACTACATTTAATATGGAGGTATTTCAATATGACTATCGTTGAACTGCGCGAAAAGCGCGCCAAGCTGTGGGCTACGATGGAGGGCTTCCTCGACACCCACCGCGACCGAAAAGGCGTTCTGTCTGCCGAGGACGATGCCGTTTACGCCAATATGGAGAAGGAACTGAACGATCTCACCAATGAGGTCAGACGCATGGAGCGCCGCGACGCTATTGCCGCAGAGCTTGCCAAACCCGTATCCTCTCCTATCACCGAGCAGCCCCAGAAAGCGACCAGCGAAGCCAAGACCGGCAGAGCGTCTAACGCCTACCGCGAGGATTTCGGTCTGCATCTGCGCGGCAAACGTATGCTCCACAATGTGCTCTCCGAGGGCGTGGACGCCAACGGCGGCTATCTCGTCCCCACGGAGTTTGAGAAGTTCATCGTGGACACGCTCAAGGAGGAAAATGTGATGTGCCGTCTGTGCAAGGTCATCACTACCGATAACGAGCGTAAGATCCCCGTTGCAGCGACCCATTCCACCGCTGCGTGGACTGCTGAAAATGCTGCCTACACCGAGAGCAATCCCACCTTCGCACAGAAGACCATTGATGCCTACAAGCTAACCGACCTTGTGAAGGTAAGCATTGAGCTTCTGGACGACAGTGCCTTCGATCTGGAAGAGTACATCGCCCGTGAGTTTGCCTACGCCTTCGGTGCTGTCGAGGAACAGGCATTCTGCGTCGGCACCGGTACGGGTCAGCCCACCGGCCTGTTCACCACCAACGGTGGCACGGTCGGCGTTACCGCAGCCAGTGCGACCGCCGTCACCACCGACGAGGTGATTTCCCTAATCTATGCGCTGAAAGCACCTTACCGCAAGAATGCCAAGTTCCTGATGAACGATGCTACTGTTTCCGCACTTCGTAAGCTGAAGGATTCCAACGGTCAGTATCTGTGGCAGCCCTCCATGCAGGCGGGTCAGCCGGACAGACTGCTCGGTTACGAGATTTACACCAGCCCGTATGCTCCCACGCTGGCGGCAGGTGCGCTCTCCATTGCCTTCGGCGATTTCCAGAGCTATTGGATCGCTGACCGCACCGGCAGAACCGTTCAGCGTCTGAACGAGCTGTATTCCACCAACGGTCAGGTCGGCTTTGTTGCCACCGAGCGTGTGGACGGCAAGATCATCCTGCCGGAGGGTATCCAGCTTCTGAAGATGAAGGCGTCTTGATGAAAGGAGGCGGCGTTGATGGACGAGCTTCTTTCCAAAGTGAAAGCCAATCTCATTCTGGAACATACGGCGGATGATGCCCTGCTGAAAAGCTACATCACCGCCGCTGTTTCTTACGCCGAAAGCTACCAGCACATCCCGGAGGGCTACTACAAGGAGAACCCCATGCCGCCCACCACAGAGCAAGCCGTCATCATGCTGTCATCCCACTTCTATGAAAGCCGGGACGGCAGCACGGGCGGCTTCTTTGCGGATAACACCGGAGCGGCACAGCAGGTGTGGAACACGGTCAATCTGCTGCTCCGCTTGGATAGGCGGTGGCAGATATGAGCTTCGGAAAGATGAACGGCTTTGCCGACATCGTGAAAAACCGTCAAGTCAAGGACAGCGAGGGCTTTACCCATTCCGAGAATGAAGTCCTCGCTTCCGTCCGTGTGTACCGGGAAGGTCGGCACGGTTCACAGCGTTGGGCAAACCTCGCCGCATTCAGCGAAGCGACCGACCTGTTCCGTTTTCGGCGTATTCCGGGGCTGACGGTTACTACCGACCAGTTTCTCATCTGCGATGATTGTCGCTACGATATTGTGTCCGTGGAGAATGTAAAGGGTCGTGGAATGTACATCGAGGTACTGGCGAAAAAGGAGGTGCCGACCATTGGCTAAGTGCGACATGAAAATGCCGGAGGATTTCCTTCTGAAGATTTCCAAGCTCGGCAGCAACTTTGACAGCGTGGCGGATATCGTCCTGCAGGCCGGTGGTGAGGTCGTGCTGAAGAGAGTCAAGAGCAATCTTTCCTCCGTTATCGGCAGAGAGACAAAGTTCAAATCCCGCACCACGGGCGAACTGGAGGGCGCACTCGGCCTTTCTCCCTCCAAGCTGAACCGGGATGGTAACCACGACATCAAGGTCGGCTTCGCAGAACCCCGCTCGGACGGCAGCAGCAATGCCAAGCTGGCCAACATCATCGAATACGGCAAGCACGGTCAGCCTGCAAAGCCGTTTCTGAAGCCTGCGAAAACGGCATCCCGGCAGGAATGCATCGATGCCATGACCAAGGCGCTGGATGAGGAGGTGGAAAAGCTGTGAGTCTGCTATCCGATTTACAAACCATCGCCGAGCATTGCGGTGTTCCAGTGGAAACGGGTGTGTTCTCCGGCAAAGCACCGGACACCTATCTGGTGATTACGCCGCTGTCGGACAGCTTTGAGCTCCACGCCGACAACGCTCCCGGCTGTGAGACACAGGAGGCACGGCTGTCCATCTTCACAAAGGGCAGTTACACCAAACTGAAAAATGACCTTTTCCGTGCCTTGCTGGGTGCGGATTTCTATATTACCGACCGCCGGTACATCGGCTTTGAGACCGAAACCGGCTACCATCACTACGCCATTGACGTGGCACAAATCTACGAACTGGAGGAATAAGTTATGGCAACGATCGGTCTTGACAGACTATATTACGCAAAAATCACCGAGAACGATGCCGGTGAGGAAACCTACGGTACACCGGAGCAGCTTGCGAAAGCCATCTCCGCTGACCTTTCGGTGGAACTGGCAGAAGCGACGCTCTATGCCGACGACGGTGCTTCGGAGATCGTGAAGGAATTCAAATCCGGCACACTCTCCCTCGGCATTGACGATATCGGCTCTGCGGCGGCATCCGACCTCACGGGTGCGACTATTGACAAGAACAAGGTGCTGATTTCCGCATCCGAGGACGGCGGCGACCCTGTGGCGGTGGGATTCCGTGCCAAGAAGTCCAACGGCAAGTACAAGTATTACTGGCTGTACCGCGTGAAATTCGGTATTCCGGCGACGAACCTTGCCACCAAGGGCGACAGCATTACCTTTTCTACGCCGACCATTGAGGGCACTATTCTGCGCCGCAACAAGGCAGACGCAGGCGGCAAGCACCCGTGGAAAGCGGAGGCACTGGAGGGCGATGTGCCCACTGCGACCATCACGAACTGGTATAAGGAAGTCTACGAGCCGACTTATACTACAACTCCCCAGAATCAGGGCTAACGGAGGTAACGCACAATGGATAACGAAAGAACCGCAGTCATCACCATCGGTGACGAGGAGTACACGCTGCTCCTCACAACCAAGGCCACCAAGGAGATCGCCGGTCGATACGGCGGTCTGGAAAACCTCGGCGAGAAGCTGATGAAGTCAGAGAACTTTGAAATGGCTATCGGCGAGATCGTGTGGCTCATCACACTTCTTGCAAATCAGAGCATTCTCATCCACAACCTCAAGGACAAGGAGCATCCCAAGGAGCTGCTCACGGAGGATGGGTGGAGCTTCTGACCACGCCACTCGACCTTGCAGGATACAAAACCGCCATTACGGAAGCTCTCTATAAGGGCACCAAGCGGAATGTGGAAAGCGAGAAAGACTCAAAAAACGCACCAGTCGGGTAACGGTCTCCGATGCGGAGCTGTTTACTCGGCTTCTTTATTACGGCCTTGCCCACCTTCATCTCAGCCAGGATGAAGTGTGGCTGATGCCGTTCGGTCTGCTGCTGGACTTATGGGAGTGCCACAAGCAGTATAACGGGCAGGCCTCCCCGGCACGAGAGCATTACATTGACGATATTATCCCGGACGGCATTTGACCCATATCGGACAGCTTCACCTCGAACTTAGTCCGTTTCCGTCGCAACTTCTTTGTGAACTTTTTCGTATAGCCTTGATATTTTTCAAAAATCGTGGTATACTACACATAGAAGTTCGGACGGTTTCGTCCTAAGTACGAGGTGAAATGCATGGTTAAACGAGATTCCTATATGAACCGACTGATCCACAGTATGTGGAACGGCGAGATAAAGGTCATCACAGGCATACGCAGATGCGGCAAGTCCGTACTGCTTTTCGATCTGTTTTTCGAGTATCTTCTTTCGCAGAACGTTTCGGAAGATCATATTTTGAAAATCGAGTTGGATCAGCGGCGGTACTATAAGTTCAGAAATCCGATCACTCTGTGCGAATATGTAGAAAGCACCGTCCGGGACAGGAAGGATGAAAAATTCTATCTGTTCATTGATGAGGTGCAGTTCACCACGAAAGTAGTGGACAAGGAAAACGGCGGCATCGAGGTTACCATCTACGATATGCTGAACGAACTCAAGGCATATAAAAACCTTGATGTTTATGTCACCGGCAGTAACTCCAAAGGGCTGTCGAAAGATATCGCAACAGAGTTTCGCGGTCGTGCTACACAGATCCATGTGTTCCCTTTGTCATTTGCGGAGTTTTATTCTGCCGTGGGCGGCGACGAGCGAAAAGCACTGGATACCTATATGCTCTATGGCGGTATGCCTAGACTTTTAGCACTGGAGGATGACAAAGATAAGAAGGATTATCTGACCTCCCTCTACAGCGAATTGTATGTCAAGGATATTGTGGAGCGAAACGGCATCGAGCGCGAGGATGTTCTGAATGATATTCTGGACTTCCTTGCTTCGCAGATCAGTTCGCTGACGAATCCGACCAATATCGCAAATGCCATCGCGTCCATGAAGAACGAAAAAATCAATCCTGCGATGGTTTCAAACTATGTGCAGTATATTATCGACTCTTTCCTCATTTCAATGGCAAAGCGATACGATGTCAAAGGAAAGACCTATTTCAAGTATCCGAACAAATACTACTATACGGATATCGGGCTTCGGAACGCACGGCTGAATTACCGCCAGTACGATCCCGGTCATATCATGGAAAACATGATCTACAACGAACTTCTGCGGCGCGGGTACTCTGTTGATGTCGGTGTGGTTTGCGACCGCGCAGGCGACAGCAAGGTTCAGAAAGAGATCGACTTTGTGGTAAACGATGCAGATAAAAAAATCTATATTCAGTCCGCTTTCCGCATGGATACCGATAAAAAGGAATTCTCCGAGTTGGCATCGCTGATGCTTACCAAGGATTTCTTCAAAAAAATTATCGTTCGCATGGATGTGCCGCACAATTTTTATGACGACAACGGCATCTTCCACTGCAATCTGATCGACCTACTGCTTGGCCGGGTAGAATTGTTCTGACAAAATAACTCATATATCTACGAGGAGTGACCTTTCGGGGACACTCCTTTTTCATACCATCAGGCACGCTTTCATCGAAAACTTCGGACGGTTTCGTCCCAACTTCTCGGTGAGAGGGTGCTTTTTTCATGCCATCCACAAGGAGGTGACGGTACATGGCAGACAGTTTCGGACTGAAGATCGGTCTTGAGGGCGAAAAAGAATTCAAGAAAGCACTGGCGGACATCAACCAGTCTTTCAAGGTGCTCGGCTCCGAAATGAAGCTTGCCACCTCTCAGTTCGATAAAAACGATAAATCCGTGGAGGCACTCGCCGCACGGAACAAGGTGCTGCGAAAAGAGATCGACGAGCAGACAACAAAAATCGATACCCTTCGCAAGGCTCTGCAGAATGCCGCCACCTCTTTCGGAGAAAGCGACCGCCGCACCCAGAACTGGCAGATCCAACTCAACAATGCCGAAGCCGCCCTCAACGACATGAACCAGGAGCTGGACGAAAACGAAAAAGCCATCAAGGAGGGCGGCAAGGCTGCGGAGGAATCCGGCAGTAAGTTTGAAGGCTTCGGCAAGGTTCTCAAAACCGTAGGTGTGGCACTCGGTGCCGTAGCTGTCGCTGCAGGTGCTGCCGCCGTGAAGCTCGGCAAAGAGGTCATCGCCGCCTATGCAGACTACGAGCAGTTGGTCGGCGGTGTGGATACCTTGTTCAAGGACTCCTCGCAGGAGATCCAACGGTATGCCGCCAACGCATACAAAACGGCAGGGCTTTCTGCCAACGAGTACATGGAGACGGTCACGGGCTTTTCCGCAAGCCTGATCCAGTCCCTCGGCGGCGATACCGAAAAGGCCGCAAAGTATGCGGATATGGCAATCACGGATATGTCCGATAACGCCAACAAGATGGGCACGGATATGTCCTCCATTCAGAATGCCTACCAGGGCTTTGCCAAGCAGAACTACACGATGCTCGACAACCTCAAGCTGGGCTACGGCGGCACAAAGCAGGAAATGGAGCGCCTGCTTGCCGATGCGGAGAAGATATCTGGTGTCAAGTACGACATTTCCTCCTACGCAGATGTGGTGGAAGCCATCCATGTCATGCAGGAGAGCATGGATATTGCGGGTACGACTGCCAAGGAAGCCGAAGCCACCATTTCCGGTTCTGTCAATGCACTGAAATCCGCCGTGTCGAACCTCGTCGTAGGCTTTGGTGATGCGGACGCTGACATGGAGCTGCTGTGCAACAACATGGTGGATGCCTTCAAGACCGTGGTGGCGAACATCACCCCGGTTATTGAGAACATCGTGGCGGCTCTGCCCACGGCGCTGGACGCTCTGCTGACGGCTGTGGGCGAACTGCTGCCCACACTGCTGGAAGCGGTCACTGAGCTGTTCTCGCAGGTGCTGGAAACGCTTCTGTCCCTGCTTCCACAGCTTATCCCGGCGGCGGTGTCCGCACTCATGACTATCGTGAATACGCTGATTGAGAATCTGCCCCTGCTTATCGAGGCAGCGGTTCAGCTGGTGTCTACACTTGTGACAGGCATTGCGGATGCACTGCCCACGCTCATCCCGGCAGCGGTGCAGGCTATCGTCACCATCGTACAAGGTCTGGTGGACAGCCTGCCGATGCTCCTTGACGCAGCCTTACAACTTATCACGGGACTGGCGCAAGGACTTCTGGACGCAATCCCCGTGTTGATCGCCGCTCTGCCGGAGATCATCAACGGCATCATTACCTTCTTACTGGATTCGATTCCGCAGATTATCGAAACAGGCATTCAGCTTCTGACCTCGCTGGTGACTGCATTGCCGGAAATCATTATGGCGATCGTGGAAGCTATCCCGAAAATCATTGACGGCATTATTACCGCCGTGCTTAACGCCATTCCACAAATCATCCAAGCGGGCATCGACCTGCTGATCTCGCTGATACAGGCTTTGCCGCAAATCATTACGACCATCGTACAGGCGATTCCGCAAATCATCTCCGGCATTGTCAATGCACTGGTCGGAAACATCGATAAGATCATCATGGCAGGCGTTCAGTTGTTTGTTGCGCTGATTGAAAACCTGCCCACCATCATCGTGGAGATCGTCAAGGCGGTGCCGCAGATCATTGCGGGTATCGTGAAAGCCTTCGGTTCTCTGATGTATAAGATCGTGGAGATCGGCGGTAATATCGTAAAAGGCCTGTGGGACGGTATTACCCAGCTTGCCTCGTGGCTGTGGGACAAGGTTTCCGGGTGGATCTCCTCCATCTGGGACGGTATCTGCGATTTCTTCGGTATCCATTCGCCCTCGAAGGAGATGGCATGGGTCGGTGAAATGCTGGTCAAGGGTCTTGCAGGCTCCATTGACGACAACGGCGATGAAGCGGTCAAAGCCGCAGAAGGGATGGCAGAGGACATCAACGGCGTCATGGGCGACCTCGCTCACGATATGCAGACGGCTTTATCTACCGACTTTGATGTGAACGGCTCGATCCGCTCTGCCGTGGACGGCGTGGTCGGCAAGGCGGCATCCGCTTTCACCATCGCCCTGAACATCACGAACTTCAACAATTACAGCAGCGAGGATATCCGTCAACTCACCAACGAAGTCATGGAAACGGCGAACCAGTTCGCCCAGCGGAAAGGAGTGGTATTCGCATGACCTATTTTACCTACAACGGCCGCAGTTCCGCTGATTTCGGTCTGCATATTGAGAAGAAGGATGTGTTCTCCGCACCGGAGTACGATGCGGAGTTCATCTCCATTCCCGGCAGAAGCGGTGACATTATCAATCCCAACCGCCGATTTTCCAACATCAAAGTGACCTACACGGTGTTCCTCGCACGGAAGAATACCGCCGCCCTTGCCGATGTTCTACGGAACATCAAAGGCTGGTTGTACTCCGAGCCGGACAGATACCACGAAATCACCGACTCCTACGATGCGGAGTATTTCCGCTACGGCGTCATCTCTGGCAATCTGGACATTGAGGAGCAGCTGAACAAAATCGGCTGCTTTACCGTGACCTTCAACTGCAAGCCGTTTAAATATAGCTTTGCGGGACAGCAGACCATAGCGGATGGAAATCCGAGACTGACCGTCACGAATCCCACCGCCTTTGACAGCAAGCCCTACATTAAAATCTACGGCAGCGGCACGGTGCGGCTCATGATTCAGCCGGAAGGTCAAGGCACAAGCGCCTGGGTACTTTCCGGTGTGGACGAGTACATTGAAATCGACAGCGAACTGATGAACTGCTTCAAGGACACCGTCCTCAAAAACGATACCGTTACTGGCGAGGGCTTTCCGATGCTGAAGCCCGGAGAAAACTCCATCGCCTATGCCGGAAATGTGCGAAGGATTGAGGTCGTTCCGAGGTGGCGGTGCTTGTAAATACGGACGGTAGAAAAGTTCACAGAGATATGGTATAATATCTTAAAATTAGAACGACAAATCGGGAGTTGTGGAGGTAATTATCAATGAGAAATATTTACGATAATAGTGAATTTTTTGCCGCATATGCGGAAATGGGAAGAAGCAATTATGGTCTGAAAGCTGCTGGAGAGTGGCATCAGTTGCAACCGTTATTCCCTAAATTACAGGGAAATATAGTTTTGGATTT
>ENA-UOJT01001093-UOJT01001093.1-human-gut-metagenome-genome-assembly--contig:-C15-NODE-1093-length-18494-cov-11.522100_pt1 | contig 18494 bp, 16 predicted proteins | sample MGYA00242357_ERZ723904 | MGnify/ENA metagenome assembly ERZ723904 | reverse complement strand
CAAATGGCAAAATATACACAACACTCTTTATAGCAAATATAAGTGGACAGGTATTCAATGACGGATGGAAAAAAAATGTCAGGATTTTTGCCTTTTTCGCGACCAGCAATGGGCGTAGAGGAACTCGCTGCAGTTAAAGAGGTTCTCGAATCCGGTTGGATCACAACCGGTCCGAAGAATCAGGCGCTTGAACAAGCTTTTTGCCAGTTGACGGGAAATCAGCATGCCATCGCGGTCAGTTCAGCCACCGCCGGAATGCATATCACGCTAATGGCGTTGGAAATTGGCAAGGGCGATGAAGTGATTACGCCTTCCCTGACCTGGGTTTCAACCCTCAATATGATTTCCTTGCTGGGTGCAACGCCGGTAATGGTGGATGTCGACCGCGATACGCTGATGGTCACGCCTGAAGCGATCGAAGCAGCCATTACGCCACGCACTAAAGCCATCATTCCGGTGCATTATGCCGGTGCGCCAGCAGATATTGACGCCATTCGCGCCATTGGCGAACGTTACGGCATCGCAGTTATCGAAGATGCTGCCCATGCCGTCGGTACGTATTACAAAGGGCGACATATTGGCGCAAAAGGTACTGCTATTTTTTCGTTTCACGCCATCAAAAATATTACCTGTGCGGAAGGTGGCCTGATTGTTACTGATAATGAAAATCTTGCCCGCCAGCTGCGGATGCTGAAATTTCACGGTCTGGGTGTCGATGCCTATGACAGACATACCTGGGGCCGTGCACCGCAGGCTGAAGTCTTAACGCCGGGCTATAAGTACAATCTGACCGATATTAACGCCGCGATTGCCCTGACACAGTTAGTCAAATTAGAGCACCTCAACACCCGTCGGCGCGAAATTGCCCAGCAATATCAGCAAGCACTGGCAGCTCTCCCCTTTCAGCCATTAAGCCTTCCCGCCTGGCCGCACGTTCACGCCTGGCATCTGTTTATTATTCGTGTCGATGAACAACGTTGTGGTATCAGTCGCGATGCGTTGATGGAAGCGTTAAAAGAAAGAGGCATTGGTACCGGGTTACATTTCCGCGCCGCTCACACACAAAAATATTATCGCGAGCGTTTTCCCACGCTGTCGTTACCGAATACCGAATGGAATAGTGAACGCATCTGTTCGTTGCCGCTGTTCCCGGATATGACCACCGCCGATGCCGACCGCGTCATCACAGCCCTTAAGCAACTCGCAGGACAATAAGCCATGTTTGAAATCCACCCTGTTAAGAAAGTCTCGGTGGTTATTCCCGTTTATAACGAGCAGGAAAGCTTACCGGAATTAATCAGGCGCACCACCGCAGCCTGTGAATCACTGGGGAAAGAGTATGAAATCCTGCTGATTGATGACGGCAGTAGCGATAATTCCGCGCATATGCTGGTCGAAGCCTCACAAGCGGAGGGCAGCCATATTGTGTCTATCTTGCTTAACCGCAATTACGGGCAACATTCAGCGATTATGGCGGGATTCAGTCACGTCACCGGCGACTTAATTATTACCCTCGATGCCGATCTCCAGAATCCGCCAGAGGAAATCCCCCGTCTGGTGGCAAAAGCCGATGAAGGTTACGACGTGGTAGGGACTGTACGCCAGAACCGCCAGGACAGCTGGTTTCGTAAAACCGCTTCAAAGATGATTAACCGGCTTATTCAGCGCACCACAGGCAAAGCGATGGGTGACTATGGTTGTATGCTGCGCGCCTATCGCCGTCATATTGTCGATACGATGTTGCACTGCCATGAACGCAGCACCTTTATCCCGATTCTGGCGAATATCTTCGCCCGCCGTGCCATTGAAATTCCAGTGCACCATGCCGAGCGTGAGTTTGGTGAATCCAAATACAGCTTTATGCGCCTGATTAATTTGATGTACGACCTGGTGACCTGTCTTACCACAACGCCGCTACGTATGCTGAGTCTGCTCGGCAGCATTATTGCGATTGGCGGTTTTAGCATTGCGGTGCTGCTGGTGATTTTACGCCTGACCTTCGGACCCCAATGGGCGGCAGAAGGCGTCTTTATGCTATTTGCCGTGCTGTTTACTTTTATTGGCGCTCAGTTTATCGGCATGGGATTGCTCGGTGAATATATCGGCAGGATCTACACCGATGTCCGCGCCCGCCCCCGCTATTTTGTTCAGCAAGTTATCCGTCCATCCAGCAAGGAAAATGAATAATGAAAACCGTCGTTTTTGCCTACCACGATATGGGATGCCTCGGTATTGAAGCCCTGCTGTCTGCCGGTTACGAAATTAGCGCCATTTTTACCCATACTGATAACCCCGGTGAAAAAGCCTTTTATGGTTCGGTTGCCCGACTGGCAGCGGAAAGAGGCATTCCAGTTTATGCGCCGGATAACGTTAATCATCCGCTGTGGGTGGAACGCATTGCCCAACTATCACCAGAGGTGATTTTCTCTTTTTATTATCGCCATCTTATTTGCGATGAGATTTTGCAGCTCGCTCCGAGAGGTGCATTTAATCTGCATGGTTCGCTGTTACCAAAATATCGTGGTCGCGCGCCGCTGAACTGGGTGCTGGTGAACGGTGAAACGGAAACTGGCGTTACATTGCACCGAATGGTGAAACGTGCCGATGCCGGGGCCATTGTGGCACAACTGCGCGTTGCCATTGCGCCAGACGATATCGCCATTACGCTGCATCATAAATTGTGCCATGCCGCGCGCCAGCTACTGGAACAGACATTACCCGCCATTAAACACGGTAATATTCTGGAAATCGCCCAGCGCGAAAACGAAGCCACCTGTTTTGGTCGCAGAACGCCGGATGACAGTTTCCTCGAATGGCATAAGCCGGCATCCGTACTGCACAACATGGTGCGTGCCGTTGCCGATCCGTGGCCGGGTGCCTTCAGCTATGTTGGCAATCAGAAATTCACCGTCTGGTCGTCGCGTGTTCATCCTCATGCCAGCAAAGCACAGCCGGGGAGCGTGATTTCTGTTGCACCACTGCTGATTGCCTGTGGCGATGGCGCGCTGGAAATCGTCACTGGACAGGCGGGCGACGGCATTACTATGCAGGGCTCGCAATTAGCGCAGACGCTGGGCCTGGTGCAAGGTTCACGCTTGAATAGCCAGCCTGCCTGTGCCGCCCGACGCCGTACCCGGGTACTCATCCTCGGGGTGAATGGCTTTATTGGCAACCATCTGACAGAACGCCTGCTGCGCGAAGATCATTATGAAGTTTACGGTCTGGATATTGGCAGCGATGCGATAAGCCGTTTTATGAATCATCCGCATTTTCACTTTGTCGAAGGCGATATCAGTATTCATTCCGAATGGATTGAGTATCACGTCAAAAAATGTGATGTCGTCTTGCCTTTGGTGGCGATAGCCACGCCGATTGAATATACCCGCAACCCGCTGCGCGTATTTGAACTCGATTTCGAAGAGAATCTGCGCATTATCCGCTACTGCGTGAAGTACCGTAAGCGAATCATCTTCCCGTCGACTTCAGAAGTTTATGGGATGTGTAGCGATAAATACTTCGATGAGGACCATTCTAATTTAATCGTCGGCCCGGTGAATAAACCACGCTGGATTTATTCGGTGTCTAAACAATTACTTGATCGAGTGATCTGGGCCTATGGCGAAAAAGAAGGTTTACAGTTCACCCTCTTCCGCCCGTTTAACTGGATGGGGCCACGACTGGATAACCTTAATGCAGCGCGAATTGGCAGCTCCCGCGCTATTACGCAACTCATTCTCAATCTGGTAGAAGGTTCACCGATTAAGCTGATTGATGGCGGAAAACAAAAACGCTGCTTTACTGATATTCGGGATGGTATCGAGGCGTTATACCGCATTATCGAAAATGCGGGAAATCGCTGCGATGGCGAAATTATCAACATTGGCAATCCTGAGAACGAAGCGAGCATTGAAGAACTGGGGGAGATGCTGCTGGCGAGCTTCGAAAAACATCCGCTGCGCCATTACTTCCCACCGTTTGCGGGCTTTCGTGTTGTCGAAAGTAGCAGCTACTATGGCAAAGGATATCAGGACGTAGAGCATCGTAAACCGAGCATCCGCAATGCCCGCCGCTGCCTGAACTGGGAACCGAAAATTGATATGCAGGAAACCATCGACGAAACGCTGGATTTCTTCCTGCGCACCGTTGATCTTACGGATAAACCATCATGACCAAAGTCGGCTTACGCATTGATGTCGATACCTTTCGTGGCACCCGTGAAGGCGTGCCGCGTCTGCTGGAAATCTTGAGTAAGCATAATATTCAGGCCAGCATTTTTTTCAGCGTCGGCCCGGACAATATGGGCCGCCATCTCTGGCGACTGGTGAAGCCACAGTTTTTGTGGAAGATGCTGCGCTCAAACGCGGCATCGCTTTATGGCTGGGATATTTTACTGGCAGGTACGGCCTGGCCAGGTAAAGAGATTGGTCATGCCAATGCTGATATCATTCGTGAAGCGGCTAAACATCACGAAGTCGGCCTGCACGCCTGGGATCACCATGCCTGGCAAGCCCATAGCGGTAATTGGGATCGGCAAACAATGATCGACGATATTGCACGCGGCCTTCGCACCCTGGAAGAGATTATCGGTCAACCGGTAACCTGTTCTGCCGCTGCTGGCTGGCGTGCTGACCAACAGGTGATCGAAGCAAAAGAAGCGTTCCATTTGCGCTACAACAGCGATTGTCGTGGGGCGATGCCGTTTCGTCCATTGCTCGAATCAGGAACCCCCGGCACTGCGCAAATTCCGGTGACCTTACCCACCTGGGATGAAGTGATTGGTCGGGATGTGAAAGCAGAAGATTTTAACGGTTGGTTACTCAACCGCATCCAGCGAGATAAAGGCACGCCGGTTTATACCATTCATGCCGAAGTTGAAGGCTGCGCTTATCAGCATAATTTTGTGGATCTCCTGAAACGCGCAGCTCAGGAAGGCGTGACATTTTGCCCTTTAAGCGAACTATTATCAGGGACGTTGCCGCTCGGACAAGTTGTTCGCGGAAATATTGCCGGACGTGAAGGCTGGCTGGGTTGCCAACAAATGGCGGGTAGTCACTGATGAAATCGGTACGTTACCTTATCGGCCTCTTCGCATTTATTGCCTGCTATTACCTGTTACCGATCAGCACGCGTCTGCTCTGGCAACCAGATGAAACGCGTTATGCGGAAATCAGTCGGGAAATGCTGGCATCCGGCGACTGGATTGTTCCCCATCTGTTAGGGCTACGTTATTTCGAAAAACCCATTGCCGGATACTGGATTAACAGCATTGGGCAATGGCTATTTGGCGCGAATAACTTTGGTGTGCGGGCAGGCGTTATCTTTGCGACCCTGTTAACTGCCGCGCTGGTGACCTGGTTTACTCTGCGCTTATGGCGCGATAAACGTCTGGCTTTACTCGCCACAGTAATTTATCTCTCATTGTTTATTGTCTATGCCATCGGCACTTATGCCGTGCTCGATCCGTTTATTGCCTTCTGGCTGGTGGCGGGAATGTGCAGCTTCTGGCTGGCAATGCAGGCACAGACGTGGAAAGGCAAAAGCGCAGGATTTTTACTGCTGGGAATCACCTGCGGCATGGGGGTGATGACCAAAGGTTTTCTCGCCCTTGCCGTGCCGGTATTAAGCGTGCTGCCATGGGTAGCAACGCAAAAACGCTGGAAAGATCTCTTTATTTACGGCTGGCTGGCGGTTATCAGTTGCGTACTGACGGTTCTCCCCTGGGGACTGGCGATAGCGCAGCGGGAGCCTGACTTCTGGCATTATTTTTTCTGGGTTGAGCATATTCAACGCTTTGCACTGGATGATGCCCAACATAGAGCTCCGTTCTGGTACTACTTGCCGGTCGTCATTGCCGGTAGCCTGCCGTGGCTGGGATTACTCCCCGGTGCACTGTACGCTGGCTGGAAAAACCGCAAGCATTCCGCAACCGTCTATTTGTTGAGCTGGACGATAATGCCGCTGCTGTTTTTCTCCGTCGCTAAAGGCAAATTGCCCACCTATATTCTTTCCTGCTTTGCACCTCTGGCAATGCTGATGGCGCATTACGCATTGCTGGCTGCAAAAAATAATCCTCTGGCGTTGCGGATTAATGGCTGGATTAATATCGCTTTTGGCGTCACTGGCATTATTGCCACATTTGTGGTCTCCCCCTGGGGACCAATGAACACACCGGTGTGGCAAACCTTCGAGAGCTATAAAGTCTTTTGTGCCTGGTCTATTTTTTCGCTATGGGCATTTTTCGGCTGGTACACCTTAACAAACGTCGAAAAGACCTGGCCTTTTGCCGCGCTTTGCCCGCTGGGGCTGGCGTTGCTGGTAGGATTTTCAATTCCTGACAGAGTCATGGAAGGAAAACATCCGCAATTTTTTGTCGAGATGACACAAGAATCACTTCAGCCAAGCCGCTATATTCTTACTGATAGCGTCGGTGTTGCCGCAGGTCTGGCATGGAGCCTGCAACGCGATGACATCATCATGTATCGCCAGACAGGTGAGTTGAAATATGGCCTTAATTATCCGGATGCAAAAGGGAGATTTGTCAGCGGTGATGAGTTCGCAAACTGGCTTAATCAACATCGTCAGGAGGGGATTATTACACTCGTGCTTTCGGTTGACCGCGATGAAGATATCAATAGTCTCGCCATTCCGCCCGCAGATGTCATCGATCGTCAGGAGCGTCTGGTGCTAATTCAGTATCGGCCCAAATGATCTGGTTAACATTAGTCTTTGCCAGCTTGCTTAGCGTTGCCGGGCAGTTGTGTCAGAAACAGGCAACCTGCTTTGCGGCGGTAAACAAACGGCGCAAACATATCGTGCTGTGGCTGGGACTGGCGCTGGCTTGTCTTGGCCTTGCCATGGTGCTCTGGCTGCTGGTCTTGCAGAACGTACCGGTAGGCATTGCCTACCCGATGTTAAGTCTGAATTTTGTCTGGGTAACGCTGGCTGCAGTAAAACTGTGGCACGAGCCGGTATCGCTGCGTCACTGGTGTGGGGTGGCGTTCATTATTGGCGGCATTGTGATCCTCGGGAGTACGGTGTAGTGGGCCTGATGTGGGGATTATTCAGCGTCATTATCGCCTCCGCTGCGCAATTAAGCCTGGGTTTTGCGGCGAGTCATCTGCCGCCAATGACGCACTTATGGGATTTTATCGCGGCGCTGTTAGCTTTTGGCCTGGATGCCCGGATACTGTTACTCGGGCTGCTGGGTTATCTGCTTTCCGTTTTTTGTTGGTATAAAACACTACATAAACTTGCGCTAAGCAAAGCCTATGCCTTGCTCAGTATGAGTTATGTGCTGGTATGGATTGCTTCAATGGTACTTCCCGGCTGGGAAGGGACTTTTTCGCTGAAAGCACTACTGGGAGTAGCCTGTATTATGAGCGGGTTGATGCTGATTTTCCTGCCCACAACAAAACAACGTTACTGAGTTTTCCCTGCCGCTTTAGACTGCCGTTCCCACTCATCGGGGCTATAACAGCTTGCAGAAAGGACTTTCACCGTGTGCAGCTTTTCACGATTAATACAGTAAAGCGCATTCTGCAAAGGCGAGAGTAAATCCCCCACTTTCACGGCGAAGTCACTCTTCACTTCGGCGATCATTTTTATCGCACCGCCAGCATCGCAGAGCATAAGTACATGTCTGTTATTTTGTTTATTGCAGCACGATTTTTTGACCAGCCATTCCATTGCATTATCCTGTTTGCTAAGAGTTTTCACATCAATTTACAGATTAACAGATAAACTCTTTATCAACGGCAATGGAATGGCAGAAATGAGAAGTGAAACGGAGGGTTAATTATTGCTGGCGTTGCACCCACTCTTTTAGCGCCTGACGTGAAATTTTAATACCGCCGTTTTTCAGCTCCGGCGGCAGAGTCAGCCAGCGCACCGGTTGTTGAAAACGAGCCAGCTTATCTTTCACCCATTCGTCAAGATCAACGCTTTGCTGGTCATACTCCACCACCGCTACCGGCCGATGACCAAACTCCTTGTCGGCAACGGGAACGATAAACACCTGCAAAACCGCAGGATGTGCAGCAATAACACGCTCGACTTCTTCCGGCTGAATACCCTCACCGCCACTGAAGAACAGATTATCTAAACGTCCGACAATGGTCAGCTTGCCATTATGCATCTCACCGCGATCGCGCGTGGCGTACCAGCCTTCGTCATTAACTAGTGGAACCCGTTGCCCGTTACGCCAGTAACCTTCTGCCATACTGGCAGCCCGCAGCCACACTTCATCATTAACGATTTTCACTTCCCGACCCGGCAGCGGCGAACCAACGTCTGCCAGACCGTCGGCTTCTTTCGCACACACCGTGGAGGCAAACTCGGTCAGACCATAGCCGCAAAAGCACCGAATCCCCTGCTCGCGCGCCTGTTCCGTCAACTCGACCGGGATAGCCGCGCCGCCAAGTAAAACCGCTTTCAGGGAGACGGAACTACGGTTAACCAGCAAACGCCAGAGTTGTGTTGGCACCAGTGAAGCGTGAGTACAGCCTGCCAGCATCTGCTCCAATGGCTGTTTATCACGCACCGTCATCCGCGCACCAGCGTATAACCAGCGCCACATAATTCCCTGACCGGAGACGTGAAACAGCGGTAAAGAGAGCAACCAGTCATCGTGATCACCAAAAGGAATCAGCGATAACACCCCTTCGGCGCTGGCAAGATGAGCCTGATAAGTATGAACAGCGGCTTTCGGCAAGCCAGTGGAACCAGAGGTTAACGTCATTGAGCACAGACGCGTCGGCTGCCACGCCGCGGCATGTGCGCCTTCAACCAGCTGAATGTGCAGCGACGCTAACGCCGGAAACGTGTTTTCCCCTTCCGGCACCAGCGCAAATTGCAGCGTAAGATTGGGCAGCAATTCCTCAAGCAGCGGTTGCGGCAGCTGAGGGTTCACGGGCAACACCCGCGCCCCGCATTGCAGTAACGCCAGCCAGGCCAGCAGCGTTTGCGGCGTATTCCACGCCCGCAACATCACGCCGCTGCCCTCAACCACACCCTGCACCGCAAAGCTGGAGGCTAATTCATCGACGCGAGCACAAAGCTCGCGCCAGTTGAGTTGCTCGTCATTAAGACGTAAGGCGATGGCTTCTCCCCGCACTTGCCGCCAGTGACGCCACGGCCAGTCAGAGAAGATCATAACAGCTGCTCCAGTGCATCAACGTCCACTAACGGCAGCAGGCTCCCCGGCCAGCGACGAACCTGCTGCGCCTGCATCAGATCCAGCGTGTCCAGTCCCGGAATGGTGTCTGGCGTTAACCAGGCAGCAATCCGCGCCAGTTGCGTTAGACCTAAGCTCGACTCAATGGAAGAACTGATCACCGCCGTCAGCCCCAGCGCATGCGCCGCCTGCACTTGCTCGCGTACTTTATCCAGGCTGCCCGTGAGCGTGGGTTTGATAACTACCGCGCGCACGCCCTCTTCAGCTACAAAGGCAAAATCCGGCTCGCGCAAGCTTTCATCCCAGGCAATGGCAATGCCGGTTTCACGGGCAAACGCACGCGAATCATCGCGGGTTTTGCACGGCTCTTCGAGAAACGCGATGCGGTGGCGATAATCCGGGTTAACGTATTTGGCAAACTGCTGGCCTTTCAGCGGTGTCCAGGCGCGGTTCGCGTCAAGACGCAAATGCAGATCAGGAATTGCCTCCAGCAACAGATTCACCACCATGCCGTCGCGCACGGCTTCGTACAATCCCACTTTGACCTTCGCCACTTTCTCGCCAGGCATATCGGCAAGTTTGAGGATCAGATCGTCAGGATCGCCATTACACAGCGGTGCCGCACGGTAATTGGCCGCCTGCGGGAGCGTATCTGCCAGCTCCGCCAATGCACAACTTACGCCAAAGGCAACGGAAGGCATCTGCGGTAATTCGCAATCGCCTGCCAGCCAGTTATTTACCCAGGCAAGCAGCACACTTTGCGCATCTTCCCAGGTTTCCTGACTGAAGCCCGGCAGTGGGGAGATCTCCCCCCACCCTTCGCGCTCGTCCTCACGCAGGCAAACATACAGCCCGTCGCGGGTTTTTAACCGCCTGTCGCGCAGAACCACCCCCGCGTCCATGGGGATCTGCCAGCGGTATACCTGCGCGCTACGCATTACGGATTCCGTTTAAATTTGCTGAAATCAGGCTGACGTTTCTGGTTGAAAGCGTTGCGACCTTCCTGACCTTCTTCCGTCATATAGAACAGCATGGTGGCGTTGCCCGCCAGCTCCTGCAGCCCCGCCTGCCCGTCACAGTCGGCGTTCAGCGCAGCTTTCAGGCAGCGCAGTGCCATCGGGCTGTTTTGCAACATTTCGCGGCACCAACGGACGGTTTCTTTTTCCAGATCCGCCAGCGGTACAACGGTGTTCACCAGACCCATATCCAGCGCCTGTTTCGCGTCGTACTGACGGCACAGGAACCAGATTTCACGTGCTTTTTTCTGCCCAACAATGCGCGCCATATAGGAAGCGCCCCAGCCGCCGTCGAAGGAACCGACTTTCGGGCCAGTCTGACCGAAGATGGCATTATCAGCCGCGATAGTCAGGTCGCACATCATGTGCAGGACGTGACCGCCACCGATGGAGTAGCCAGCCACCATCGCGACAACCGGTTTCGGACAGGTACGGATCTGACGCTGGAAGTCCAGCACGTTCAGGTGATGTACGCCGGAATCATCTTTATAGCCGCCGTAATCACCACGTACTTTCTGGTCACCACCGGAGCAGAACGCTTTATCGCCTGCACCAGTCAGAATGATCACGCCGATGTTGTCGTCATAACGCGCATCCGCCAGCGCCTGGATCATCTCTTTTACCGTCAGAGGACGGAAGGCATTGCGCACCTGCGGACGATTAATGGTGATTTTTGCGATACCGTCGGTGGATTTTTCATAACGAATGTCCTCAAAACCTTCGGAGCAGTCGTGCCATTCAACCGGTGCGTAAAGCATTGCTTCATCAGGATAAATCATATTGTGTCCTTTAGTCAGAAACGCAAGATCTGCGCCAGACTTGCGATTACGCAAGCGGGATTTTCCCGGTGCGCGTTATGTCCGGCGCGAGGAATGACATGGCAGTCGGCAGCCAGTTCCGCCGCCAGAGCGCGGAATTTGCTGTCACGTTCACCACATAAATAATAAAACGCAAATGTGCGGGCGCTAAGGTTAGCACGTAAATCGGGCTGGACGGCGAGAGAAGTCGCCTCCAGCATGGCGGCAAGGGTTGCGCCATTATTGTTGCTGCGCAGCGCCACCAGCTCCCGGCGTTGATCGTCATTGAGCGAGGCAAAAACAGGCTGTTGATACCAATCGGCAAATACCGCCGTTAACGGTTCTGTACGAAAACGCTGCGCCCATTGGCGATCGGAACGCTGACGTTCCGCGCGTTGTTCAGCATTTTGCAACCCAGGATGCCCGCCTTCGACAACAACTCCACAAAGCCCCGCCAGCTCCTGGCAAGCCGCCATCATCGCCACCCGTCCGCCAAGCGAGTACCCCACCAGCCAGAAGTTAAGGATGTTGTAACTAACCAGAGTTTTACGCAGTAAGCCGGTGACATCATCAAATCCATCGACGCTAGTTGCCGCCGAACCACCGTGACCTGGGAGATCAACATACAACCGCGAGTAATCGGCAAACGCCTCGCCCACTTCTTGCCATTCATGGCAATCGCCGGAAAAACCGTGCAAAAACACCAACCAGGGTAAACCTGGTTTGCCGTGTTTTGCCTGCGCGTGCAGGATCATAAATGGCTTACCTGCGCCAGAAGTTGCTGGAGCGTTTGCGCACCATCGGTGTCGTTAACCACCATTTCAATCACCGTGGTGGTCGGCGTGCGCCAGGCATCGACTAGTGTCGTTTCAAGTTCCTGCCAGTTTTGCGGACGATGATATTTCAGCTCGAACATCGCGGCGGCGTGCTCAAAATGGACGTTTTGCGGCATCAGATAGAAACGCTCGCGCTCGCTTTTCGGCGTTGGCAACAGCGAAAAAATTTGCCCGCCGTTGTTGTTCACCACAATTAATACCAGCGGTGCGGAAACCTGGCGCAATAACGCCAGCGCGTTGAGATCGTAAAGTGCGGAGAGATCGCCCACAATCGCCAGCGTCGGTTTGCCGCTTGCCCGCTGAACGCCGGCGGCAGTCGAGAGCAGCCCGTCGATACCGCTGGCCCCTCGGTTGCTGTACACCGGGTAACCTGCCGGAAGTTGCGAAAGCGCATCAATCAGACGCACCACCAGACTGTTACCAACAAACAATTGCCCCTGTTCAGGCAGATAGTCGCTGATGCGGTGCGCCAGTTGCGCTTCGCCAAACGCATCGCGACGGGCAATAACCGCCTGCATTGCCTGTTCCGCCAGGCGCGGGATTTCAACGCACCAGGGCTGGCGTTTTTCTGCCGGATGCAGCTCCAGCCAGTCGGCAATATTGGCAATTAAGCGGCGTCCGCGATGGTGTGCCGGATCAAGTCGCCCTTCAATGTCATCAACAATCCAGTACTCTTCTGGTTCACAGCTTGCCTGCCATTGGAGGAGTCGTTTCCCCGTCAGGCTGCTTCCCAGTTGCACCACTATTTGTGCCTGTTGCAGTTCGCTGGTCGCTTTGGCATTGCCTAACCAGAGATCGGCACACGGCAGCGGCTGTCCGGTTTGCGACAGCACGTCGCCAATCAGCGGCCAGCCAAGAGTTTGCGCCCACAGTGCAACTTTTTTGCCCTCTTCCGCACTCATGCGCCCGGCAACCACCACGCCGCGCTTTTGTCGCCAGAAGAACCAGTCGCGCTGTTTTTCACTTTCCCGACGAGGCGCTTCACGCAGCCACGGTTTGTCGTCCTGCCACCAGTCGCCCAGCCGCTGTTGCCAGCTAATCCCGGTGTCGTCCATTTCGCCATACAGCGGTTCAGCAAACGGGCAGTTGATATGGACTCCACCAGCATGAAGCGTACCGAGAGCGTGGTCGATGGTAGAAACCAGCCAACGTGCGGGGATATCCTGGGTCGGGCGCGGCAGAGAAATACTGTGCGTGGGGTGAGAGGCGAACATTCCCGGCTGACGAATCGCCTGATTCGCGCCGCAGTCAATCAGCTCCGGCGGGCGATCGGCGGTTAACAGGATCAGTTTTTCTCCGGTTAACCCAGCTTCAATCAGTGCCGGATAGAGATTTGCTACCGCCGTGCCGGAGGTCACAATCACCGCCACCGGCTGCTTGCTGACTTTCGCCAGCCCCAGTGCCAGATGCCCCAGTCCACGCTCATCGAAATGGGTGTGGTGAATGAATGCGGAATTCTCCGCCGCCGCTAACGTTAACGGTGTAGAACGCGAGCCAGGGGCGATACAGATGTGTCTGACGCCGTGACGCGTTAATGCTTCCAGAATGACCGCCGCCCAGCGTCGGTTAAATGCGCTTACTGACATGAGTTTGTCCGGTATCAATATTGCGGCTAAGTATAAGGAGCTACAAAAATAGATTATTGATATGAATCGGTAATGATGCGACTCATTACTATTCCATTTGTAATAAAGTACGCAGCCCTGCCGCTTTGTTGTCGATTTCCTGCCACTCTTGCTCGGGGTCGGAACCACGGACAATGCCTGCGCCAGCATATAGCCGCACGATATTGCCGCTGATTTTTGCTGAGCGCAGGGAAACGCAGAATTCACTTTGCTGTAATGAGAGATAGCCCGCAGAACCGGCGTACCATTCTCGAGTGAACGGTTCGTGACGGGCGATAAACTGTCGCGCCAGATCGCGCGGTAAGCCAGCAACTGCTGCCGTTGGCTGCAACTGATGTAAACAGATCACATCATCCGCTTTGTTGAGTGAAGTCCAGATACAGCGGCGAAGATGCTGTACTTTACGTAGACGCAGTACCTGCGGCGGTAAAACATCCAGCGTTTGGGTATCGGCCTGCAATCGTTGGCAGATATCTTCCACCACCAACATGTTCTCGCGCTGGTTTTTATCATCCGCCATCAGCCACTCACCTAACTGCTGCGCCTGCTTATCATCAGGATGATTTGCTACCGTTCCCGCCAGCGCTTCGGTACGCAGCGCTTTGTCACGCCGCCGCCATAACCGTTCCGGTGAAGAACCAAGAAAAGCATTTTCGCCATCAAAGGCCATGTAAAAATGGTAGCAATTCAGATTGAGCCGACGACTGGCAGCCATCATCGCTGCCGCATTGACCGGACTTGCGAAATGCAGGTCGGTTGCCCGAGCAAGCACAACTTTGTCGAGCTCGCCTTCGGCGATGGTTTTCGTTGCCAGTTCGATTAATTGCGTCCAGCCCGTTTTGTCCGGCCAGTGTTGTTCTCGCGTGGTGGTTAAATGTAATCCAGGCAGGGGCTTGATACTCACCAGTGTGGCGATAAATTCTTTTGCCTTGATTGCATCGTGCTGAAGGGAGCTTTCGCTGAATAGCGTCAGCCGCAGCGTGGCTTTACCGCCACAACGTCGCCATTCCAGGCGTGGTAAAAGTAAATTGCCCTGCGACGGGTCAAACGCATTCAACCCCCAGATGCGTAAGTCGGCGTGTTCCGGGTGCTGGCGAAGAAAACGTTGTGCCTGGTCCAACGACGTAAAACGGGTAATCGCACCCAGGACGGCAGCTTCTTCATCACCATTACGTTGTTGCCAGTAGAATTGCGGATACACCTGCTGACTGGCCAGCCAGCTCAAGGCATCAAAAGCGTCTTTGAGAGGGAAAGGAATATCGATAACCCGAATGCCGGGTGTCGCCGGAATCTCTTGCGACAAATGGCGCAGTAGATTTTCCAGCGCCGTAGTAAGTGATTGCACGCGGACCTCTCCCTGTTAAAAGCCTCACATTATACGGGGTACGACAAAAAAAATGCAGTACCCCGGTGTAGGGAGGTTTTAACGGCGTGCCAGCAACAGTCCTAGAACCAACCCAACGGCCGCACCCACACCAATTCCTTGCCAGGGTTTTTCGTGGACGTAGTCATCAGCACGATAAACAGCCTGCTTCGCCCGATAGTAATAACTGTCTGAAGCCTGGCTAACCCGTTTTTTCACATCATCCAGCGCTTTTTCTGCACGCGCTTTCAGCTCAACATATTTCTGATCGGCGGGATCGCCAGAGGAGCGGAGCACCTCTTCCAGTGTTTCACTAAGCAGCGTCAGGTCATCATCAATACGTGTATCACCAAACTGATTAGACATTCTCGTTCTCCATTTGTGTAAAACCTGTCACTAACTATAGACAAGGGTTATTGATTACGCCTGCGCCCCCAGATAAATCGGCTTCTCCGGCCAGCGGCGAGTACACGATTCCAGCGCCTTACTCATCAATTGCTGACCGATTTTTTCACCGCGTAAGGCTTCGCTGACAATCACCCGACCAATCACAACGGGTTGCAGTTCGTCGTCACTTTTCAGAATCCTCGCATACGCCACCAGTGTCCCGTTATGCCAACCGAGAATGTGGCGATTTTCTCCCTCCAGATCGTCACCATCGATATCCTGGTAAGGACAGTTTTGTTCCACTACAAATACCGCACAACGCAGTTGTAATAAGGCATAAAGCTGAGAAACGGATAAATCAGAATGATGCAGATCTTGCCAGTCGATCATGGAAGGCTCCTTTGTGCTGTTTGCTTTATACTAGCCGGAATATTTTCAGCAGCGTGATGAACTCATGGAATTAATTTTTTTAGGTACTTCAGCCGGTGTGCCAACCCGTACGCGTAATGTCACGGCAATATTGCTTAACCTGCAACATCCGACCCAGAGCGGACTTTGGTTATTTGACTGCGGTGAAGGCACCCAGCATCAGCTACTGCATACCGCCTTTAACCCTGGAAAACTGGACAAGATTTTTATCAGTCACCTTCATGGCGATCATCTCTTTGGTTTACCCGGCTTACTGTGCAGTCGTTCTATGTCAGGCATTATCCAACCCTTAACGATTTATGGTCCGCACGGTATCCGTGAATTTGTGGAGACCGCGCTGCGGATTAGCGGCTCATGGACCGATTATCCGCTGGAAATTGTCGAAATTGGTGCTGGCGAAATTTTCGATGATGGCCTGCGCAAAGTGACCGCTTATCCGATGGAACACCCACTGGAATGTTATGGTTATCGTATTGAAGAACATGATAAACCAGGTGCATTAAATGCCCAGGCATTAAAAGCTGCTGGCGTGCCGCCAGGCCCACTGTTTCAGGAATTAAAAGCGGGCAAAACAATCATGCTGGATGATGGAAGGCAGATTAATGGCGCAGATTACTTAGCCGCTCCAGTGCCGGGTAAAGCGCTCGCTATTTTCGGCGATACGGGCCCCTGCGATGCCGCGCTGGAGCTGGCTAAAGGCGTCGACGTAATGGTTCACGAAGCGACTCTGGATATGGCGATGGAGGCCAAAGCCAACAGTCGCGGCCATAGTTCTACACGCCAGGCGGCGGCACTAGCCCGTGAGGCTGGAGTCGGTAAGCTAATCATTACCCACGTCAGCTCGCGCTATGATGACAAAGGTTGTCAGCACCTGTTACGTGAATGTCGGTCAATTTTCCCGGCGACTGAACTGGCGAATGATTTCGCGGTGTTTAGCATTTAAGTCGAAAGCGGTGGTTAGTTAGCAGATTAATTTAACGATACCAACGCATTTATTTGACATTTTTTCATCTGTTTGCCGGATACGTTTGATGTCGATATCAGGCAAACAGAATTATCATTTTTAGTTTTGTGAATTGTCCAGATCTTTCGCCAGTCCAATCAGGCGAATAAATTCCGCTCTGTAACCCTGTGGATCTTCCCCTTTTGCCTTCTGAGCCCACTGTTTGATCTGCTGCCAGGAGGTATTATTCAGGTATTCAGAACCGCGTAACTTTTGCCCATATGCAGCCACTGCTGCGCGAAAACGCATATCTTCTGAAGGTGCCTTTATTGAGAATGCCAACGGGAATTCAACTAACTGACTTTCTTTTCCCTGTGGGGATTTCCAACGAATCTTTAACCAGGCAAGTTCTTTTGTTTTGTCCGATTTCGCTGATTTGTTATCCGGGGCATAGCGTAACTTATCAATTGATGCTTTTTGCCCTTTCAGCGTTAATTCAAATAACAATGTTATATGTTTACCTGCGCCAATATCACCCGCATCAACGTTGTCGTTATTAAAATCCTCTGCCCTAAGTTGGCGCTTTTCATAACCTATCTGACGGTATTCCGTTACCCACGCGGGGTTAAACTCAATTTGCGCTTTGACATCTTTTGCTACGGTAATCAACGTCTGCCGCATTTCACTGTTCAACACTTTCTGCGCCTCTGAGAGGGTATCAATGTAGCTATAGTTGCCGTTACCAACATCGGCAATTCTTACCATCATTGCCTCGTTATAATTGCTATCCCCCACGCCAAGCGTCGACAGAGTAACACCGGACTCACGCTGTTTTTTGACCATTGATTCAATCGATTTTGGATCGTCAATGCCAACGTTAAAGTCACCGTCAGTGGCCAATAAAATGCGATTGATACCACCTTTAATAAACCCCTTCGCTGCCTGCTGATAAGCCATCTCCAGCCCGGCACCGCCATTGGTACTGCCTTCTGCATCCAGCGAATCAATTGCAGCATTAATTTCCGCCTTGTGACTACCGGAGATAGAAGGCAACGCAATACGAGAGTCGCCAGCGTAGGTCACGATGGCAATGTTATCCTGCTCACGAAGTTCTTTGACCAATAATTTCAACGAAGACTGGATAAGTGGCAAACGTTCATCAGAAATCATTGAACCAGAAGTGTCGATAAGAAAGACCAGATTAGAAGCGGGTAACTCTTCACTTTTGCGATCTTTCGCCAGGATATCAACTTTCAGCAATGTTCGCTGTTCATTCCAGGGTGCAGGTGCCAATTCGTAGCGCATAGCGAAAGGTATTGGCTTAGAGGCCGGAATAGATTGTTTGTCTTTGATATCCCAGTCAGACGGGAAATAATTGACTACCTCCTCCACCCGCACAGCGTCTGGCGGAGGTAACAGCCCTTGATTAAGGAAACGCCGCACATTCGCATAACTGCCGGTGTCGACGTCAAGGCTAAACGTCACGAGTGGGTTTTGCGCTACCTGCTTAACCGGATTATCATCGAACTGCTGGTAGCGAGCGGTTCCTGGATTTGCGATATGTGTAGCGTTTGCTTTAGCCGCTCGTGCAAATGTTGGCGCTTCCTTCAATCTCCCCTGCAAAGTCTGTTTATCTGAATATTGTTGCACTTCTTGCTGGGCTAAGGCTTTCGCGTCTGCAGCAGCTTTAGCGGCGGCGGCGCTTTGCTCTACCTCTTTTATTGCAGCTTGTTGCGCGACAAGCACTTGCTGGTCTGAGGGGGTACTGGGTTGTTGTTGCTGACTTTCCTTATCCTCAGGTTCCGGCCCACAAACTGACAAAATCAAACTACTTATAAGTAACATGATTATATTTTTATTTCGCATATAAAATCCTTTTAAATAAACTCAGGGCCCATACATAAAATATACTCTTTGTATAATCAT
>ENA-UOJT01001064-UOJT01001064.1-human-gut-metagenome-genome-assembly--contig:-C15-NODE-1064-length-18872-cov-27.484402_pt1 | contig 18872 bp, 17 predicted proteins | sample MGYA00242357_ERZ723904 | MGnify/ENA metagenome assembly ERZ723904 | reverse complement strand
TCCCGAAGTCATTCTTTTCCCTCAGCGCTTGGCGCTCAAGTATAATACCACCCCCCGCCCCACCTGTCAACACTTTTTGACAACTTTTTTCCAAGTTTTTTGCATACACCGCAAAACAGCTGCCTGCCATAAGGGGGAAATGCGCCGCCCCTGCTGCCGCAGGCGCGGCGGGCCGGGGCCCGGCTCAAAACCGTCTGCCTCTCCGTGCCATTCCGACCGATGCATTTTCCCTTATATAATGTAATATAAAGCTTTCGCCGTATAATATTTTGCGATATTACACCGCGGAAATGCATGTTCCTTGTCAAGAGGTCTTTGCTCAGATTTTATCCTGAAAATTGTCCATGAATTTTGGGCAAAGCTCCAAAACGCAAAATGTAGTGGTATTTTTCTTGACTTGCCACTAGATAGTGATAGAATAGAGCTACATTCAGTTTGTTGGATATCGTGTGCGCAAACGGGTATCTCTTATTGTAAGAGGTGCCCGTTCACACTGTCAGTTGGAGGAGAGCTTATGAAGATCATCAAACGCAACGGCGCAGAGGTTCCCTTTGATATTACCAAGATCATCACCGCTGTCACCAAAGCCAGCGATTCGGTGGGCGGCCAGAGCCGTCTGACCAAAGACCAGATCACCCAGATCGCAGCAGATGTCACCGACCAGTGCCAGGCGCTGAACCGCGCCGTCAGCGTGGAAGAAGTGCAGGATATGGTGGAGAACCAGCTCATGGACATCAAGGCCCATGATGTTGCCCGCCACTATATCACCTATCGTTATGTCCAGAGCCTGAAGCGCCAGACCAACACCACGGACGAGCGCATCCTGAGCCTGATCGAGTGCCAGAACGAGGAAGTCAAGCAGGAGAACGCCAACAAGAACCCCACCGTGAACAGCGTGCAGCGCGACTACATGGCCGGCGAGATCTCCAAGGACCTGACTGCCCGCCTGCTGCTGGACCCGGAGATCGTGAAGGCCCATCAGGAAGGCCTGATCCACTTCCACGATTCCGACTACTTTGCCCAGCACATGCACAACTGCGACCTGGTGAACCTGGAGGACATGCTGCAGAACGGCACCGTAATCTCCGGCACCTATATTGAAAAGCCCCACAGCTTTTCCACCGCCTGCAACATTGCCACCCAGATCATCGCGCAGGTGGCGTCCAACCAGTACGGCGGCCAGAGCATCAGCCTGACCCACCTGGCCCCCTTCGTGGATGTCTCCCGCAAGAAGATCGCCGCCGAGGTGGAGCTGGAGATGGAAGGCCTGAACGTCTCCGCCGAACGCAAGAAGGAGATCGTGGAGCGCCGCCTGCGCAGCGAGATCAACCGCGGCGTGCAGACCATCCAGTATCAGGTGGTCACACTGATGACCACCAACGGCCAGGCGCCGTTCATCACCGTGTTCATGTACCTGGGCGAGGCCCGCAACGCGCAGGAGAAGGCCGACCTTGCCATCATTATTGAGGAGACCATCCGGCAGCGCTATCAGGGCGTGAAGAACGAGGCCGGTGTGTGGATCACCCCCGCCTTCCCCAAGCTGATCTATGTGCTGGAGGAGGACAACATCCGTCCCGGCACCCCGTATTACTACCTGACCGAGCTGGCCGCCAAGTGCACCGCCAAACGCATGGTGCCCGACTACATCTCCGAAAAGAAGATGCTGGAACTGAAGGTGGACAAAAACGGCGAGGGCCACTGCTACACCTGCATGGGCTGCCGCAGCTTCCTGACCCCCTATGTGGACCCCGAGACCGGCAAGCCCAAATACTACGGCCGCTTCAATCAGGGCGTGGTCACCATCAATCTGGTGGATGTCGCCCTGAGCTCCAAGGGCAACTTTGAGAAGTTCTGGAAGATCTTCGACGAGCGGCTGGCCCTGTGCCACCGCGCCCTGCAGGCACGCCACAAGCGTCTGCTGGGCACCCCCAGCGACGCCGCGCCCATCCTGTGGCAGTACGGCGCACTGGCCCGCCTGAAGAAGGGCGAAAAGATCGACAAACTGCTGTTCGGCGGCTACTCCACCATCAGCCTGGGCTATGCCGGCCTGTATGAGTGTGTGAAGTATATGACCGGCAAGAGCCACACCGACGCCGGTGCCAAGCCCTTTGCCCTGAGCGTGATGCAGCACATGAACGACAAGTGCAACGAGTGGAAGAAGGCCGAGAACATCGACTACTCCCTCTACGGCACCCCGCTGGAATCCACCACCTACAAGTTCGCCAAGTGCCTGCAGAAGCGCTTCGGCATCGTGCCCGGCATCACCGACAAGAACTATATCACCAACAGCTACCACGTCCACGTCTCGGAGCAGATCGACGCCTTCACCAAGCTGAAGTTCGAGTCCGACTTCCAGCGTCTGTCTCCGGGCGGTGCCATCAGCTATGTGGAAGTGCCCAACATGCAGGACAACCTGGAAGCTGTGATGAGCGTGCTGCAGTTCATTTACGACAACATCATGTACGCCGAGTTGAACACCAAGTCTGATTACTGTCAGGTGTGCGGCTACGACGGCGAGATCAAGATCGTGGAAGACGACGGCAAGCTGGTGTGGGAGTGCCCCAAGTGCGGCAACCGTGACCAGAACAAGCTGAACGTTGCCCGCCGCACCTGCGGCTACATCGGCACTCAGTTCTGGAACCAGGGCCGCACGCAGGAGATCAAGGACAGAGTGCTGCATCTGTAATTATGATTTGAATGCCCTCCGCTTCGCTCTAGGCATAACAGCGGAAATATTATTTTTGATTTCACGTTTGGAGCGGCCTGCGGGCCGCTCCAAACGTATTTTCACCGGAAGGGCCGCAGCGGCAAGCTTCCTGTCCATTGAAAACTTATTTGCAAATTACGGGAATCACTTATGAACTACGCAACCATTAAATATTACGACATCGCCAACGGCCCGGGCGTGCGCACCAGCGTGTTCGTGTCCGGCTGCCGCCACCACTGCCCGGGGTGCTTCAATGCTGTGGCATGGGACTTCGGCTACGGCCAGCCCTTTGACAAAGCCACCCGCAACGAGGTGTTTGCCTCCTGCCAGCCGGACTACATCGCCGGGCTTTCCCTGCTGGGCGGTGAACCCATGGAACCGGAGAACCAGCGGGAGCTGCTGCCCTTTGTGCGCAACTTCAAGGCCCTGTACCCGAACAAAACGGTGTGGTGCTACTCCGGCTACACCTGGGAGCAGCTCACCGGCAAAGAGCCCAGCCTTGCCCGGTGCGAAGCCACCGACGAGCTGCTCAGCCTGCTGGATGTGCTGGTGGACGGTGAGTTCGTGCAGGCCAAACACGATATCTCCCTGCGCTTCCGCGGCAGCAGCAACCAGCGTCTGCTGGATGTGAAAAAGACCCTTGCCGCCGGGCAGCCCGTGTGGTGGGAGGACGAAAAGGTGTTCGCCACCCACACGATGGACGCAGGAGGCCCGCATGAGTTATAAAACAACAGACGGTCTGATGCGTCATCTGCGCGATAACGGCATTGCCATATCGGGCAGTGCGCAAAAACGGCATTGCCATATCGGGCAGTGCGCAAAAACGGCAGTTGATCAACACTGGCTACTACCATGGTTATAAAGGTTACCGTTTCTTTAAATCTGCCGGGAATCGTCTCCCCTTCACATCGTATCAGGAGCTTTACGCCACCATTGAATATGATGCCGCATTAAAATCTCTTTTCTACGGAAAGATGATGTTCATCGAAACTGCTGTCAAAAACATCGCACGGACCTTCGCAACGCAATTGCTCACAATGCCGTCATTTTCGACACCCGATTCCGCAGCTTTGATTCCTCTAAGGCGATGAATGCCTGCCTTAAGTCTGCAATTGGCTTACCCTATGTAAACTTCAAAACAATTGGCGATTATATGCTCCTGGTGTGCTACTATTTAAAACTCCTGCATATGCCCAAAACAGAGATCAAAGCATTCGTCCGCGAATTCGAGCGCATCACCGCATCTTATCGTGATTCCGTCGATCCATCTGTAGCTTCCATCGTCATCCATCCAGACCTTTCTGCACGCATGGAACTTCTGAAAAACTTTATCTGACCGTTGCATTTTTGCAGCATCTGTGGTATAGTATACCTACTAATTGGGGTATACGTTCTCACGGATGTATACTTGAGGGAGTCGGAGCGATTCGGCTCCCTTTTTATATTACAAAAGGGGTCGCGGCACGAATTGATCATGCCACGGCCCCTTTTCCACTTTTACCTCGACTCCACCGCATCCTCGATGATGCGCAGGAAGGCATTGCCGTAGCGGGCGGCTTTCTTTTCGCCCACGCCGCTGATGTTCAGCAGCTCGTCGATGCTCATGGGCTTTTTCACGGCCATCTCCCGCAGGGTGGCATCGCTGAACACCACAAAGGCCGGTACGTTCTGCTTGCCCGCCAGACGCTTGCGCTGGGCATAGAGGGCGTTCAGCAGCTTTTCGTCGAATTCGCTCAGCTCGCCTGCGGCCGCGGTCGACTTGCTGCGGCGCGGCTTTTCGGCCAGGCGGCGGGCATTGTCGGCGGCGCGGCGGCGGGAGTATTCCAGCTGCAGCTGGGCTTCCTGCTCCTCGGCCAGGCAGCAGGAGCAGTTGCCGCACTTGGCCGGGGCCGCTTCGCCGAAATACTGCAGCAGAAAGCCCCGCAGGCACTTGGGCGTGGTGGAATAAAATGTCATGTACTTGAGCCGCTCCTCGGCCTTGCGGGCGGCTTCGGCCTTCACGTCTGCGGGCAGGCCGTTGTCTGCTTCCAGCTCCTTCTCGATAAAGAACCGAATGGTGCGCACATCGGTGCCGGAGTAAAGCAGCGTGCACCGGGCGGGCTGCCCGTCGCGGCCGGCGCGGCCCGCCTCCTGATAGTAGCTCTCGAGGTCCTTCGGCATATTATAGTGGATGACGAACCGCACGTTGGGTTTATCAATACCCATGCCAAAGGCGTTTGTGGCCACCATGATCTGCACCCGGTCGTAGAGGAAATCGTCCTGATTCTTCCGCCGGGTATCGGCGTCCAGCTTGGCGTGGTAGGCGGCGGCCCGGATCCCCCGGCTCTGCAGCAGGCGGGCCGTCTCATCCACCTGCTTTGTGGTGCTGCAGTAGACGATGCCCGCGTTGTCGCCCTCTTTGAGCACAAGGTCCAAAAGCTCCTTCGGCTTCTGGCTGGGCAGGGCCCGCCGGGTCTCGAAGTAGAGGTTGGGCCGGTCAAAGCTGGTGGTCACCTCGTAGGGCTTCTGCAAAGCCAGATGTTCCCGGATGTCGTCCCGCACATGGGCGGTGGCCGTGGCCGTGAACGCCCCCACCACCGGACGCTGGGGCAGGCTCGCCACAAAATCCCGGATGCGCAGGTAGCTGGGGCGGAAGTCCTGCCCCCACTGGCTGATGCAGTGGGCCTCGTCCACCGTCACCATGCTGATCTCCCGCTCCTGCACCAGCCGCTGGAAGCCCGGCATCTCCAGTCGTTCCGGGGCCACATAGATGATCTTGTACCAGCCCTCCCGGGCGCGGTGCAGCATCAGGGCCTTCTGGTTGTCGGTGAGGCTGTTGTTCAAAAAAGCCGCCGCCACACCGGCCTGCACAAGGGCTCCCACCTGATCCTTCATCAGGCTCACCAGCGGCGACACCACGATGGTGATGCCCGGCAAAAGCAGCGCCGGCACCTGATAGCAGATGGATTTGCCCGCACCGGTGGGCATCACGGCCAGAACATCCTGCCCGGCCAGCAGCCGCTGCACGATCTGCTCCTGCCCGGGGCGGAAGCTGTCGTAGCCAAAAACTTTTTTCAGGATGCTGTGCGGGTTTTCCATGAGTTCCTCCGTTATAATAGATGAGCGGTGCCTTCCAAACTGTACCAGTATACCACAAAAGCCGCCTTTTGCGCAGGAAAACACGCCGATTTCCGGCAAAAAGCACGAAAAGCCACGGTTAATTTTTGCAAACGATAGCTTTTCAGGCGCGAAAATGCTATAATAAGGCTACATCTCTCCATCCCGGCCGACGCTGTGCCGGACTCGAAGAAAAAGGAGCATCTTTTATTATGCAGAAACTTATCACCTTTGCGGTCCCCTGCTACAACTCTGCAGCCTACATGCGCCACTGCATCGAAACGCTGCTGTCCGCAGGCGAGCAGGCCGAGATCATTCTGGTGGACGACGGTTCCGTCAAGGACGAGACCCCGGCCATCTGCGACGAATATGCCGCCAAGTACCCCACCATCGTCAAGGCCATCCATCAGGAGAACGGCGGCCACGGCGAGGGCGTCAACCAGGGCATCCGCAACGCCACCGGCCTGTACTACAAGGTGGTGGACAGTGACGACTGGCTGGACACCGATGCCCTGAAGAAGGTGCTGGCAAAGCTGACCACCCTGGTGGCCCGCGGCACCGCACCGGACCTGATGATCTGCAACTACGTCTATGAGCATGTGGAGGACGGCACCAGCCACACCGTGCGCTACACAAACGTCTTCCCCGAGAACCGCCTGTTCAGCTGGATGCATGTGGGCCACTTCCGCCCGGACCAGAACATTCTGATGCACTCGGTGATGTACCGCACCGAGGTGCTGCGCCAGTGCGGCATGGTGCTGCCCAAGCACACCTTCTATGTGGACAACATCTTCGTCTATCAGCCCCTGCCCTACGTCAAGAGCATGTATTATATGGACCTGGACCTGTACCGCTACTTCATCGGCCGCGCCGACCAGAGCGTGAACGAGAGCGTCATGGTCAAGCGTGTGGACCAGCAGCTGCGGGTCACCAAACACATGATCGACTGCCAGGACCTGGACGCTCTGAAGGATCAGAAGCGCCTGCGCACCTACATGGTACATTACCTCTCGGTGATGATGGCCATCAGCGACATCTTCCTGCTGCTGGACGGCACCGACGAGGCCAAGGCAAAGCGCACCGAGCTGTGGCAGTACCTGAAGGCCAACACCAGCACCGGCGTGTACAATGCCGTCAAGTTCAACCTGGGCGGCCTGACCAACATGAAGTTCCCCGGCAGCGATAAGGTCATCCTCGGCGCTTACCGCACCGCCCGCAAGATCTTCAAATTCAACTAAAGGGGCTCTCCGTCCTCTCCTGAATTCGCAGCCTGCTCTCCCGAAAGGGAGAGCTTTTTTGCATTTCCCGGTTCCCCTTGCAAAAGCGCCCCCTCCCGGAGGGACCGGCAAACCCGTCAGGGGTTGACTGCGCAGGTCTTTCGGCAAAATTTCTTTGCCAATTTGCCGGACAACCGTTGCTTTTTGCCGCTGCGGCGAGTATACTGGATTTGTATGCATTTTTTGTCCGGCCGCAGTGCGTTCCCCTTTCGGTTTTCCCTTTCGCGCGCGGCTTCGTTCATTTTTTGACAAAGAGGAATGGGAGCCGCCTGCGGATCATGGCCGGTTCCCGCACAACGACCCATGGAGCAAATGCTGATCTGTCTGTCCCTCGCGCTCATCGCAGGCCTGCTGATGTCCCGTCTTGCAAAGGCGGTGCACCTTCCGGCTGTCACCTCGTATCTGGTCGCCGGGCTGCTGCTGGGCCCGTTCTTTCTGGGGTGGCTGGGCCTCGGCCGCATCGGCTTCGGCTTTGACAGCCTTGCCGCTGTGGAAGGCTACGGCATCATCACCCAGGTGGCGCTGGGCTTCATCGCCTTCGTCATCGGCAACGAGTTCCGCCTGAGCGCCCTCAAGCGCATGGGCCGCCAGGCCGTCACGGTGGGCATTGCGCAGGCCGTCATCACCACGGCGCTGGTGGACGCGGCCCTCATCGCGCTGCACTTTGCCCGCCCGGACGTCATCTCCATGGCGTCGGCCATCACGCTGGGTGCCATCGCGGCCGCTACGGCACCCGCCGCCACCCTGATGGTGGTCAAGCAGTACAAAGCTTCCGGCCCGCTGACCCACCTGCTGCTGATGGTGGTGGCCATCGACGATGCCGTGGGCCTGGTGCTGTTCTCGGCTTCCTACGGCGTGGCGAATGCGCTGGAGCAGGGCCGCATCGACCCGGTGAGCGTCATCCTCGAGCCGCTGCTGGAGATCATTCTGTCGCTGGCACTGGGCGCGGCCGCCGGTTATGTGCTGAACCTGCTGGAGGTCTACTTCCACTCCCGCTCCAAGCGCATGAGCCTTTCGGTGGCCTTCGTGCTGCTGACGGTGGGCCTTTCCATGACCGAGTTCGAGATCAATGGCACCCGCTGCGGCTTCTCGCTGCTGCTGGTCTGCATGATGACCGGCACCGTGTTCTGCAACATCTGCCCCACCTCAGAGGAACTCATGGACCGCCTGGACCGCTGGGTGTCCCCCATCAATATCCTGTTCTTCGTGCTTTCCGGTGCCGAGCTTGACCTGACCATCCTTGCAAACCCGCTGGTGCTGCTCATCGGCGTAGTGTACATCGCGGCCCGCTCGGCCGGCAAGATCAGCGGCTCCTGGCTGAGCTGCCGCGCCACCCGCTGCAGCCCGGATATCCAGAAGTGTCTGGGCATCACCCTGCTGCCGCAGGCCGGTGTGGCACTGGGCATGGCGGCCACGGCTTCCCAGTTGTCGGACGGCCACATGGTGCGCAACGTGGTGCTGTTCTCGGTGCTGGTGTACGAGCTGGTGGGCCCCACGCTGACCAAGATGTCCCTGACTGCTGCCGGAGAAATTCGTCCCGAGGGCCGCACCAGCGCCCGCGTGGAGAACAAGCAGGAAACGCCGGTCGCAGTGGAGTAAACAACGATTTAGAATTGTCTCCGCTTCGCTCTGACAATCATAGCGGAAAAATTATTTTTAATTTGCAAAAAAGAAAAGCCTGCGGGCTTTTCTTTTTTGTTTTTTCACGGGAGGAGTCGTAACGGCAAACGGCATCTGCTGCCGCTGGCTCCCTGCGGGAGCATCGCGCCAGCGGCGGATGCAGGGAGGAGCTGTTGGGGCAGCGGCCTGCAGGATGCGAGTGCCGCCCAAGGCACGAAGCAGACGCAGGGTGCCGCAACCCGTCGGGTCCAGCGCATCGAAATCGCTGCGTCCTTGCCGCGCTGAACACGCGGCATTTGCTTCGCAAACCGGTCTGCGGCTTAAAAGTCCCACTGGGGCTTTCATGCCCTGCGGGCACCGCCGTCCTTTCTGGTTCTCTTTTGTCCGTCAAAAGAGAACATCTTCGTCCGGTGAAGCATTTCCCAGAAAATCCGAAACTTTCCCTCTCTGTGCAGAAAACATTTCTTTCTCTCCACCGTTCTACACAAAAGGTTGCTTCTTGTCGAATTGACACGGAATCATTGACGAAAAATATTATTTTTTGTATACTAAGCTTGTCAGCATTGGCATGATTTTCCTGTTGTGTCATTGGCTGTCATTGCAGTGTAGCGCAGGCGTGCCCGGAAGGTGCAGCCTGCATGTCGCAAAGATGCCGTTTTGCGCGGCATTTTTTCACCAGTTTGCGATCATGAAGAAGGAGAATGGTATACTATGAAAAGCACCGGCATTGTCCGCGGCATCGACGCGCTGGGGCGCATTGTTCTGCCCAAAGAACTGCGCACCAACCTGCGCCTGGATACCGACACCAAGCTTGAGATCTTCGTGGATGGCGATGCCATCGTGCTCAAGAAGCACCGCCCCGCAGGCAGCTGCGATTTCTGCGGCGAGGTGGACGACGGTGCCGTCCAGTTTGCAGGTTACTGCATCTGCCCGGCCTGCCGCCGCAAGATCGGCGCGCTGTAATTCACACAAAGGAGGCTCCCTCATGAGTCCGATGATCGACTTCACGGTCCCCTCCACCGTTCCGGGGCGGACGCTGCACGCGTTCCGCTGTGTGCCGGAAGGTGAAGTGCGGGCCGTTCTTCAGCTGTCCCACGGCATGGTGGAGTTCATCGACCGCTACAAACCCCTGGCCGAGTACCTTGCCGGGCGGGGCATCCTGGTCACCGGCCACGACCATCTGGGCCACGGCGGGTCCATCCGCTCAAAGGACGACTACGGCTACTTCGCCGAGCCGGACGGCAACCGCGCCGTGCTGGCCGACCTGCACGCCATGACCGTGCGCACCAAGGAGCTCTACCCCGATGTGCCGTATTTCCTGCTGGGCCACAGCATGGGCTCCTTCTACGCGCGGCAGTACTTGTGCGAGTATGGCCGCGAGCTGGATGGTGCCATCATCATGGGCACCGGCTTCCAGCCCAAGGCGCTGGTGCAGTTTGCCAAGACCACCTGCCGGGTGCTGGCCGCCTTCCACGGCTGGCACTACCGCAGCAAGCTGGTGGCGAACCTGTCCTTCCTGGGCTACAACAAGGGGCTGGAGGGCCGCACCACCCACGACTGGCTCAACCGCGACGCCGCCGAGGTGGACAAGTATCTGGCCGACGAGCGCTGCACCTTCACCTTCACGCTGAACGCCTACTATAGCATGTTCAGCGGCATCCTGCGTTTGCATGACCCGGCCTTCCTCGCGCAGATGCCCAAAGACCTGCCGCTTTTGTTCCTGGCCGGTGATGCCGACCCCGTGGGCGAGCAGGGCAAGGGCGTGCGCCGCGCCATCCAGAGCCTGGAAAGCGTCGGCGTGCAGAACATCGAGCGCAAGTTCTACCCCGGTGCCCGCCACGAACTGCTGGTGGAAACGAACCACCAGGAAGTATTCCAAGACATCGGCGACTGGCTGGAAAAGCAGTTTTCCCGCTGACGCCTGCATTCCCGCATCCTTATCCTGTCATCCCCTTCGGATGGCGGGATTTTTTGCGTCTTTTTGGCATTTTTTCGCTTTCGGCGGTTTTGCGGGCCGCACCGCATTTTGCGAATGTTTGTCTTGTTTTCTCCCCTTTCGTCGATTGGATTTACAGTTTTTCCAGAAAATGGTATATGATAACTGTTCCAGCCCCGATGACAGAAGGGCGCGATGTGAAAAGTACCGTTTATCACGCTTTTATCGTGTGCATCTGATCAGCAAGGAGATGGATCGTATGACAAACAAAAAGTTCAAACTGGCCGCCATGTCGCTGGCCCTCACCGCCTGTGTGGCCGCCAGCCCGCTTTCCGCAGGGGCAGAAGCCCCCGAAGCCGCCGCCGATGTGCAGCCCTCTGCCGCTGCCGACACTGCCACCGAGGACAAGCCGTCCCCGGAAACGGTTGCTGCGGAAGAACCCGCCGCCGAAGCTGCCGCGGACCCTGTGGAAGAAACGCCTGCCCAGAGCACCGAGGAACCTCCCGCTCAGGAGCCGGAAGCCGCCCCCGCCGGGGATGCGGCGGTCCTGCCTGCCCTGCCCGGGGCGCGCCCGGTGGTGGTAGACATGCCCGCTGCAGAAGCACCCGCAGACGCGGCCGGAGAGCCTGCGGAAGCGGCACCATTACCGTTGACCTGAGCGGAAAGAAAGCCGATGGCTCCCGCGGCACCGTCGAGATCGTGAACGGCACCATTACCGGCGGCACGGAGAGCGGCGTGAAGATCACCGGCGCCGAGGGCTCCGAGATTCTGCTGAAGGACCTCACCATTACCGGCAACCGGAACGACACCTCCGGCTATGGCGGCGGCGGTGTCTGCGCGGACAGCGGCGATCTTACCATCGACCACTGCCGGATCACGGATAACACCGCAGCCAATGGTTCCGGCGGCGGCGTCAGCATGGGCGGCAAGCACGGCGGGACCGTCGAAAACGCTTCCCTCACCATCAAGGACAGCGTGATCTCTGGCAACACCAGCACTGCACAGGGCGGCGGTGTTTATGCTGCCGTCACCGACGGCTCGGTCTCCATCACCGGCAGCACCCTTTCGGGCAACAGCGCCACTGCGCAGGGCGGCGGCATCTCCGTTTCCGCTTCCGGCAGCACTGACGTCACCCTTTCGGGCAACACCATTCTGGAGAATACGGCCGGACAGGACGGCGGCGGCATTTATCTTTCCCGCCCTGAACAGAGCGAGACCGCCCCGGATACCACCATCTGCGGCAATACCATCCAGAAAAACAGCGGCAAAAATGGCGGCGGCATCTACGCCGACAACGGCGTTACGGTCCGGCTGGCCGGTTACCTGCTCAACAACCATGCCGGTACGGCCGGGGCTGACCTGTATCTGACGGCCGGTTCCGCCGAGGACAAGAACCGGAATGTGCTGGTCCTGCGCCGGATCAGCAAGGACGACGACTGGACACTGGTGGACTGCGGCCACACCATTGATGGCTGGTATATTGATGGCGACGAAGATGGAAACAATCGCTGGAATGCCGATGCCACCGTGGATGCGGACGACAATGAGATCCCGAAGTTCATCATGAATCTGGACACTCTGCTGGATGGCTCGGACTATACGATCCTGCAGGATGAAAACGGAGATTATATCATCACCGTCGGCGGCAAGGCCCTCGCCCTCAAGGCCGCCCACGCGGTGATTCCTCCGGAGCCCACCCCCGACCCGGAGCCGACGCCGGGCCCGAATCCCACGCCTGATCCCGAGCCGACCCCCATCACCCCGGAAACACCCGAGAGCCCAGAAGTGCCCGAGGCCCCCGGCGAGACCCCTGTGACTCCCATCAGCACGCCCACGCAGACCGTTGCCCCCAGCGGCACGCATCTGCCCCAGACCGGCACCAGCCTGTTCGCTGCCCTGGCCATGGCCCTGAGCGGCATCGCCCTCACCGCCGCCGGTGCCTGGGCCAGCCTGACCGGCCGCCGCTGCCGCCACTGAGCCTGCCCGGAGCCATTCCCTCAAAGACACAAAAATCCCCCGGAACTGCGGTCCCGGGGGATTTGCTGTTTTTAGAAAACTTATGCTTTTTTCGGGGCGATCCAGCCGTCGATCACCTTCACCAGCGCCTTGCCGCGGCGGCCCAGGAGCTTGGGCAGCAGCACGCGGGCCATGGCCCACACACCGGCAAAGTTGTACAGGATGATGGCTGCGGTGATCAGGCCGGTCCACAGGCCGTAGAGCGGCGTCTCGGCCAGCAGCACGAAGGCCTCGAACAGCAGCGCCGCCGCATTGACGGCCACACGGCCCGGGTGCACATGCATCCCGATCATGCGGTGGGCGTCGATGGCGCGCAGGGTGAACACCAGCCCCAGACCCAGGAAGGAGGCGTAGGTCGCGCCCACAGGGCCCCAGGCTTTGATGAAGAAGTAGTTCATGATGCAGTTGCTGATGGCACCCGCCATCATGGTGATCATGCTGCGGAAAGACTTCTTGTTCACCACGTACACACTGTTCAGGAACTGGTTGAAGCAGCTGCAGGTGGAAGCCAGCACCAAAAAGGGCACAAAGTGCCAGGCGTAGTAGTAGTTGGACTTCATCACGTGCATGACCGGGCGGCACAACCAGATGATGCCCGCCGCGCAGCAGAACAGCACGCTGGAATAGGTGCGGAAAATTTTGGTGAAGAACTTTGCGCGGCCGTCTTCCTCGGTCACAGCAGAAAGCTGCCACGCGTCGTAGAAGATCAGGCCCAGGGTGGTCAGGATGGTGGGCAGGAAGTAGCCGGTGGAGAGCAGGCCGCTCCATGCGTTGCCGTCGCGGCCGTCCAGCCCGTTGCACATCTCACGCACGAAGAACAGGTCCGACGCGTTGATGATCCAGAAGCTGATCTGCGCCGGGATCATGGGCAGCGAGAAGCGCAGCATCTGCTTCCACAGGTCCTTGTTGAGGCCCTTGAGCTCCACATAGTTCCACAGCTTGCCGGTGAACATGAGGAACAGCACGCTGACAAGGTCGCCGCTGATGATGGCCAACAGGTAGCCGTTGGCCCCCCACTTGAAGCCCACCAGATACAGCACATAGAAGGCCATGGTGGCCACGGTGCACAGCACGCCGTCCACGGCCACCAGCTTGTTCCACTGGCGGCTGCGCACGAACTGGGTGCACAGCGTGCGCAGGCAGCTCATAAGCACATAGATGTAAATGAGCAGGCCGTACTGCGCCATATCGGGCAAAAACCGCGCCACGGGCCAGCACAGCACCAGAATGCCGAAGCCGCCCAGAATGGTGAGCAGGCCGTTGGTGAACACCTGCTTTTCACTGTTGCCCTTGTCCAGTCCGAAGCGGATGATAGCGTTGGACATGCCCATGGACACGAACGGGATGAGCAGGTTCGCGTACTGGCTCAGAATTTTGGAAAGGCCCAGGTCCGAGACCTCGGCCATGGCGTAGGTGAGGAACGGCTGAACGATCAACGTCAGCAGCTTCGACGAAAAGCTGCTGATCGCAAAGATCAGCGTGTTGCCGGCCAGTTTGGAATATTTATCGCCGGACTTATTTTCGTTTTCCAAGGGAACTCCCCTCCTGTTTTACTTCAAAAGATTCCGCCGGGCCTTCCAGTCCGGCAGCAGCTTTGCCACCTCGGCCCAGAAGGCCGGGCTGTGGTTCGGCTGCAGGAAGTGGCAGTATTCGTGCACCACCACATAAATTTGTGCCGCTTCCGGCTGGTTGTACAGCTGCAGCGCAAAGGTGATCTGCCGCTTTGCCATGTGGCACACGCCCCACCGGCTGGTCATGCTGCGTACCTTGATGGTTGGCTTCTGCCCGCCCAGCACCCCGGCAAAAGCCGGGTAGACCTTTTCGCTCATGGCGGTAAAGTGGGCCAGCGCGGTCTCTTTGTCCGGCAGGGGCCGGGCGTCCTGCAGGCTGCGCCGCCGGGCACGGGCCTGTGCCTGCTGCACCCACGCGGCGCGTGCGGCCACAAAGCGGTCGGCAGCCTCTGCGCTCGTGCGCAGCGGGATGCTCACCGCCACGGTGCCGTCCTCCCGCACCCGGATGTTCAGGTTTTTCACCCGTTTGCGGGTCAGCTCATACCGGATGCCGCCTGCCGTGCGCAGCTGCGGCACGGGCTGCTGCTTCGCCACGGGGTCAGGATGCCTTTTTGGCGCGGTGCAGCACTTCAAGCGGCAGCTGGGCCAGCACCACGGCGGCAAAGATCAGCGCACAGCCAAAGGCTTCCCGCGCGGAAAGGCTCTGGCTGAGCAGCAGCCAGCCGCCCAGCGCACTGAACACGCTTTCGAGGCACATGATCAGGCTGGCGATGGCGGGGTTCAGGTCCTGCTGGCCTAAGATCTGCAGCGTGTAGGCCACACCGCTGGACAGCACACCGCAGTAGAAAATGGGCAGCGCGTTCTCGGCAAACTGTGCCGCCGTGGGCGCTTCGAACAGAAACGCCGCCACGGTGCTCTCCACCGCCACCACAAAGAACTGCAGCAGGCTCAGCCGCACGCCGTCCACCTGCGGGGCAAAGTGGTCCACCGCCATGATCTGGAAGCTGAACAGCACCGCGCAGCTCAGCAGCACCCAGTCGCTGGACTCGATGCTGCCAAAGCCGTTCTTCATGCACAGCAGATACAGGCCCAGCACGGCCACCACCATGCTCACCCACAGCTGTGCGCTGCCCCTGCGGCCCAAAAACAGGCCGAACACCGGCACCAGCACCACATACATGGCCGTCAGGAAGCCGGCCTTGGCCGTGGACGGGTTGAGGGTGATGCCGATCTGCTGCGCCGCGGACGCCGCGAACAGGAAGGTGCCGCACACAAGGCCCGCCGTCAGCAGCTTTTTCTTTTCTGCGGCGGTCTTGGGCTTTGCATCGGTGCCGTTTTTGCGGCGGATGGCGTCAAACACCAGCACCGTGGGGATCAGCACCACCACGGCAAGCCAGCTGCGCCCGGCCAGAAAGCTGTAGGCGCCCATGCCGGAACCGGCGCTCTGAGCCACAAAGGCCGTACCCCAGATAAAGGAGCACAGCAGCAGAAGCAGGGAATTTTTGGTCTGTGTCTTCATCAGCCGACACCCTCCACCTTCAGCAGGCCGTACAGGTAGTAGCGGCTGGAGTCATAGGAGATGGTCACCCGGTACTGCGCCGCCGGGTCCAGCCCGGAGACGGTGCAGGTGTAGTTCTGGCCGTCGGTCTTGATATAATAGGTGCTGTCCGGCACATACTCGGCACCGCCGTCCACCTTTTTCCACAGGGCCACCTTGAACTTCTGGGTGCCCTCGGCGGTGCCGCAGCCCATGATGTTCAGTGTGCCGGAGGGCACGGTAAAGTAGCTGGTCTGGCGGGTCCAGATGCCGTTGAACACCGCATACAGGGTGCCGTCCACCACGGCCGTGTCAAACTTGGCCGATGCGTCCGCGATGCCCTGAATGATCAGCTGATCACTGGTGGCGTCCGCCCAGCGGGTAGTGTCTTCTTCCTGCACCTGATTGCTGCTGCCGGTGACCTTCTGGGCCACATTTTTCAGCGTTTCCTTGCAGCCGGTCAGGCTCATGACCAGCACCGCTGCTAGCAGCAATGCCAAAAGCCGTTTTTTCATCTTCATAGCGTTCCTCACGAAGCAGATGCTTCCTTTTGTTTTCATCCTCCCGCCCCGCATCTTTCGCCGGGCAGATACAGATATAGTATACCGCATTTTGCGGTGCGGTACAAGATATTTGTCCCGCGCCGCCGGGCAAGAAACGCCCCACCGGGGCTTTTCTTTTTGTGCGGTTTGCCGCCCGATTTTTCACTTTTCAGCCGTTCAGCGACCGCAGGGCTTCGCACTCGGCGGCGGCCAGCGCCGGTGCCCCGGCCCCGAACAGGCTGCCGTAACGGTACAACGCCCAGCCGCCCGCGTTCTGCCCGCGCAGGTCCTCCACCTGTCGGGCCAGCGCGCTGCCGGTGCTCCAACCGCTCACGCTGTCGGCGTTGGCCCCGCCGTCGCCCACGCCCACCCGGTAGGCCCCCAGCCCAAAGTAGAGGGCCACGCCCTCTGCCCGGGGGTAGGCCAGCCAGGCAGGCACGATGTTCTCAAAGGCGAAGCGGGTGCTGCCGCTTTGCAGCGTATAACCATAGCCCCAGTACACCTGCGGGCAGAGGTAATCCACTGCCTGTTCTTCGCCGCCGGACGCCAGCCAGCCGGTCACGTCGCTGTACTGGCCGTTGAGATCATTGTCGGGATTCCCCTGCGGACTGATGCCGAACCGCAGCGTCGGGTCGGCGGCCTTCACGGTGCGGTACACCTTCCGCACCAGGGCGCTCACGTTCTCCCGCCGCCAGGCGGCAAGGTCGGCCGCACCGGACGCCGCAAACTGCGCCGCGTCGATGCTCTCCTCCGTGGTGGGGTAAAAGTAATCGTCAAAGTGGATGCCATCCACCGCATAGTTCTGCGCAAGTTCTGCCACGCCCTGCACCACATAGTCCGCCGCAGCGGGCTCGGCCGGGTTCAGGTAAAGCCCCTCTCCCACGGCGCAGACCCACTCCGGGTGAGTGCTGGCAAGGTTGTTCTCCGCCAGGTTCGGCGGCATGGCGGCCGACGACCGCAGCCGGTAGGGGTTCACCCACGCTTCCACCGAGAGCCCGCGGCTGTGGGCCTCCTGCAGCAGGATATCCAGCGGGTCAAAGCCGGGGTCCTGCCCCTGGGTGCCGGTGCACAGGTGGCTCCACGGGAACAGCTGGCTTTTATACAGCGCGTCCCCGAAGGGCCGCACCTGCGCCAGCACCGTGTTCAGCCCAAGGCCCGCGCAGTTGTCCAGCATTTCGGCACACCCGGCCCGGAAGGCCTCAGCCGAGGAAAAATCCATGGCCGCCCATTCCAGGTAGCTCACCCACACGGCCCGCCACTCCCCGGCAGGCAGGGCCGGGTTCTGAACGGGCGGTTGATCTTCCTGCGTTTTATCCGGTGCGGAAAGGTCTTTCCGCCGCAGCCAGAGCCCCGCCCCCACGCAGGCCGCACCTGCGCCCAGCAGAAAGGCACGCCGCCCGAAGCGGCGCGGTTTCACTTCCGTCTTTTTGGACCTGCGCCGCTGGGTCACAGGGTCTCCTCCTGGGTCTTGTAGAGCACCAGTGCCGCCCAGCCGCGGGCGCAGGACAGCAGCACGAACATCAGGTTCGTCCAGAAGGCAAAGCTGCTCATACCGGCGTATTTCGTCATCATCCAGAACACCACCCGCATGGCCTCCGCGATGCACACCAGCTGCAGCTGGCGCTGAACGGGCCTGCCGTGGCCGTACTCAATGGCCAGCAGGCTGGGCCACACCAGCGCCGAGCACAGGTCGCCCGCCCAACCCCCGGCAGCCAGCTTGCTGAGCATCAGCAGCACGAACACCAGCGTGTAATTGCGCTTATCCTTGGCCGGGGCACCCTTCTGCGCGGCCAGAAACAGCACCGCGATGCCGGTGATGCAGAACACGATCAGCTCCAGCCCCGAAAAATCCATGCCGCCCAGCACGGCAAAGCCGCCCAGCATGGACATGGCCGCAGCTGCCAGCAGGAAAAAGTACCAGGTCTTGCGTGTGAATTTGAGCTTCATTGCGTTCCTCCCGCCCGCGCTGTGGCGCAGGCCCTTTGTCAAAAAGTCAAAATTTTCAAAGAATTAAAAATATTATAGCACAAAAGTCCGCGCGTTGTGTTACAATAAGGAAAACTCTTTCGGAGGTGCGCCATGAACGCCGCTGTTTCCATCCTTTTTCTCGCCGCCGTGCTGGGCGTGATCGTCTTTCTGCTCTCCCGGCGGGAGTCTGGCCGCCGCAGCCAGTACGGCCCGTCCGGCCTGTCGGAGTTCCGTACCGACCTTGCGCTGGACGAATGCTTCGACCGTCTGGACGAGCACAGGGACACCGACGTGTTTGCCTACGACTGCCGCCGCGAAAAGGACGGCGGCTTCCTGCTGCACCTGACGCTGCACCAACCCACCCAGCAGCCGCTGGACACCCTTTATACCCTGCGGCTGGACCCCGGCCGCCAGACCGTGGTGACCCTGATCTTCATCCGCGAAGCATTTGGCTACAAGGAGCCGCTGTTCCCGCAGGAAATGCTGGACACCTTCCTGCAGCAGAAGCTGGACGCCCACCGCACCAAATAAACTTTCGGGCAAACGCTTTTCATTTTGCGCAGAATTTGGTATACTGATAGATGCTGCAGTGCAGCATTTGCGGGCTAGTAGCTCAGTTGGTCAGAGCTGGCGGCTCATAACCGCTTGGTCCCGGGTTCAAG
>ENA-UOJT01001059-UOJT01001059.1-human-gut-metagenome-genome-assembly--contig:-C15-NODE-1059-length-18899-cov-13.241085_pt1 | contig 18899 bp, 18 predicted proteins | sample MGYA00242357_ERZ723904 | MGnify/ENA metagenome assembly ERZ723904 | reverse complement strand
TAGCTATATCAGGATGAGCAAATGTTCCTCCTCCTCGCCCAGATTTAGAAACAATACCGATAGCATTTGTATTTTCAATCCACCTTTGAGGGGATAAGGTAAATGCATTTGTTCCTGCTTCCTTTCTAAAGGAGTCGAATTCGACCCCTTTAAAATTAGGATTGTGAATAGTCTCCCAGAGACCAAGGAATTCAATTGTATCTCTTACTCGTAACCAGTTTTTAACAACATCTTTAGGTTCATGCACATTTTTGTATCTTGCAATATCCGTTAGACTTATATAGTCGTTTTTAAAGTCTTCAGTATAAATTTGAATAGCAAAACCTTTTGCTTCAATCGTGTCTTTTTTAACCTTAGACATATGAGTTCCTCCTTTATGCTAATGTACTGTTTACAACATTTATTTTTGCAATAACTGCTCTAAACAGCACACCAGCGATTCATTTTTTTGATTTTAAACTTTGGTAGAAGCTCTAAAATCCTTGTATTTACTTGACTATTTGCCACTGTCATTATTATGACACGAAACCCACTCGCAGGGTCTATCATCGTTTCATCTGCCTTTGGATTTAGCATTTTAACGCACATATCTATTACATATCTTGGCGTAAAGTATTGTCCCTTTTCGCCCTTAGAAGATTTGCTCATCAAATATTCAAAAGCGTCGTCTACGACATCGAGATTGGAGTTAAAAAGCTTTACATCTTGAAGAGAAGATACACACACGGATAAATGAGAGGGACCAAGTAAAATTTTAGCATTCTCTGAAAATACACCATCCCACTTATTTTTTGCCTTATCAAACAGCTTTTGTATCTTATCTTTCAGTTCTGTTTCCGTGTCTCCATAATTTCTAAATTCAAGATGGCGTGCCTGATTTCTTCCGCTTTCCATTTCATCATAAAGCTTTGTGAAAATTAGCTTAAAAACTTCTTCAAATACATCGACCCCTGCATTAGCAAGTACCTCATCTTCCATTTCCAAGATAAGGTCTTTTAAGCTCTTTTTCTCTGTAATCAACTTATTTTTTGAGATAAGGTCATCTATCGTCCAACGCTCGCTTAAAATATCTGACAGTTTTTCATCAAAGGTTGGAATATTCGGTAAATCTTCAAAAAAATTAGGATCTTTTCTGTGATAAAAAGAAATCTGTCCACCATTTGTCCATACGCCAATAGGAGCTCCTGTTGCGTTACAGTAGCTCTTTAACTGTTCTTTTCCGTCTTTTAGCTTAGGCTTTTTAAGTTCAACAATGATATAAGGACTTGTTGTTGCACGCTTATAAAAGATAACAATATCTGCTCTTTTCTTTTCTAGTCCAAAAGAAACACTATATTCTAATTTCATTTTATCCTTTGGATAGTTGTATTCATTGATAAGCTTATTGATATACAGTTGACGGACGAGTTCCTCATCGGTAAGCTTAATATCTTTATCTCTTATCTGGCATTTTACATAGTAAACTTTTTTACCTTTTTTGTCCGTTTTAGTAGTGGTTAAGCTTTCTACACTGTCTATCTCAGTTTGATTAAACTGTTCGATTTTATAATTGGAATCTGCCACAATTTTTGAAATGATGCTACCCATATTACTGTTCTTCTCCCTTGTCTACATATTCGTCATCGAAAAAGAATATACCTTTTGACGTGCAATCAAGAGCCTTGCATATTCTCCTAAATCCCTAAATGTAATAGGCTTGTCCTTGCCTATTTGTGCCATCACATTAGGTATCAAACCTACCATAGCTTATAACATCTGTTTTCTTTAAATCTCTTTTCTCCAGTTGTATCCACAACGGTTTATAGTTCAGCACCATATATACTCTTTTATAAATACAGTTGATATCATTATGACATAGGCATTGACTGTAATCAATATTTCCTTGTTCGCAACTGGGAACTTAATTCAAAGCAATCTGGCATCTATAACTGTACCCTTCTCAAATCCAATGTTCTCCACTTTAAAGAAAGATGCCTGCCGTGAATATTCCACACTGACAGGCATCTTTTTTCTTTTCACTTATTATTCACCCAGAACCGTAACGACCGCTTTCCGGCAAAGTTCCACCGCTTTGTCCAAATCCGTTTTTTCTATATTCAGCGGCGGATTAAAATAAATAATGTCTCCCATCGGTCGAAGAACCAGTCCCATATCCATAGCTCTCCGGAAGATATGCCAGCCGATACGCTTTTTCGGATCAAAAGCTTTTTTCGTTTCTTTGTTTTCCACCAGTTCGATGGCGTTGATCAATCCGATATGGCGGATTTCTCCCACATGTCTGTGATTTCCCAGGGCTTTCATGAGCCTGTCATGGAGATAGATTCCATTTTCATTGACTTTCTCCAGAATATGATCCCGTTTCATTATTTTCAGTACGGTCAACGCAATAGCGCAGCCCATGGGATTGCCTGCGTAGGTATGGCTGTGTACGAAAGCCTTATGCGTGCCGTAATCATCATAGAAAGCATCGTACACTTTGTCCGTGGTAATGGTAAGAGACATGGGCATGTACCCCGCTGTCAGACCTTTTGATGTGCAAAGGATATCCGGAGAAATACCGGCATGTTCTATAGCAAAAAGTTTCCCCGTCCTGCCAAAACCGGCGGCAATTTCATCATCAATCATAAGCACACCGTACTCATCGCAGAGCTTACGAAGCTTTTTTAAATATTCGGCAGGATAGATACGCATGCCTGCCGCCCCCTGAAGGATCGGCTCCACAATGACTGCCGCCGTTTCTTCTCCGTACTGTTTAAATGCTTTTTCCGCGCTTTCAAAGCATTCCACGCCGCAATGATTCCGCGTTTTCCCATAAGGGCAGCGGTAACAGTCCAGACCATCAAAATGAATATTGTCCATAAGCATAGGGTGAAAAATCTTCGCATAAAAATCCATCGATCCGACGGACAGCGCGCCGATCGTTTCCCCATGATACGATTCAGGAAGGCACATGAACCGTGTCCGTTCGGGATGACCGGTCTGGTAATGGTACTGGAAAGCCATCTTGAGCGCCGCCTCTACGCAGGATGAACCGTTGTCATGAAAGGTAAAACGGGACAGTCCTTTCGGCAATACTTTTTCCAGTTCCTGCGCCAGTTTAACAGCAGGCTTATGGGAAAAGTTTGTAAAAATCACATGCTCCAGTTCATCGACCTGCTTTTTCAGAGCCTCATTGATTTCTTCATTGCAATGCCCAAGGAGATTACACCACCACGATGAAATAATATCCAGATATTCTTTCCCGTCCGTCCCGTACAGGTAAGATCCTTTCGCATGGTCTATAACGACCGGCGGAAATACTTCATTGTCCTTCATCTGCATGGCAGGATGCCATATATATTTTTTATCTTCCGCTTCCCAATAATTCTGTTCCATTTAAGCTCCTAACTTCCCTAATTTTAAATACTCCCTTATTCATACAGCGATATAATCGTTTCCGGATCGATATCCAATGCCGTATCCCCCTTTTTTACCCTTGCCAGGACTTTCACACCGGTGATTTCTTCAATCATTTCCACATTGTCTTCTTCCATAACACCGCCTTTCCAATGGTTCAGGATAATCCCTTTGACAGAAATATTCCTATGGCGGATATATTCACAGGTGGTTACCACACGGTTAATCGTTCCCAGTCCCGCGTCGGCGACGATAAGGACGGGCAGGCAGAGCCATCGGATAATATCTTCCAGATAATACACCGCTTTTTCATCATGGCGGATAGGGCACATGATTCCTCCGCTGCCTTCCATAGTCACATAGGGGTACGCCGCTGTCACACGTTCCCAGGCTCTCATGATGACATCCTTCTCCACGGGATTCCCTTCAATTCTTGCTGCCAGATGGGGCGATACGGCATTCTGATACAAGTACGAAAGGAGCATATCCTCAGGCTCACAGATCTGCGCGAAACGATTTACAAATCCCGCATCGCTTTCCTCCACCGTCCTCGCCCCGCTGATGGCCGCCTTGTAATAGCCCACATCATACCCTGCACTTCTCAAAGTTTTTACCAGGAGTGCCGTCACATAGGTCTTGCCGACATCCGTATCTGTTCCTGTGATAAAAAGTCCCCTGCCCATCCTATTCCTTCTTTCTCTTTCCCTGACAAATAAAAATGGAAACGGCTCTCTGCACAACCGATTTCCCTATTTTTTTACCACGCATGTCCTGCGCGGTATAACTTTTTCGCCAACACTGCCGCCAGAACGCAGAGGCAGATATCACCCGGCACGGCCAGAAGGAAACAATAAAGCACCACAGGCCAGATACCGATAGGCGTATTCAGGTAATAATTATTTATGATGTATACATAAACCATTCCAAAAAGGTAGACCACAAGAAGTCCTGCCAGATTCGCAAATAAAATGCGGGCAAATGACAGTTTTTCCATATGCTCCGACAATTTCCCCGTAAGCCAGGCTCCCGCGATGAACCCCAAAAGATAACCGAAAGTAGGCTGGAAAATATATCCCGGCCCTCCGCCCTGCGTAAAAACGGGAACCCCCGACAGACCGAGAGCTACATAAACCGCCACGGAGGCCGCTCCTTTCCTGCTCCCTAAAATGAGCCCCGAAAGGGTCGTGAATAAAAGCTGCAGCGTGAACGGGCAAAGCGGTACAGGTACGCGGATAAACGCACCAATCGCCGTAAGCGCCGTAAATAAAGAAAACAATACCAGTTCTTTTACCTTTCCCTGATTTCCTGCGGATATCTCTTCTCTTTCCACATCATCGCCTCCATTGTTTACCTTTTTATGCATTCAAATTTACATTACATAAATAATATAACAACTCAGCGCTTAATTCAAGGTTCACAATGCACCGTTTTATTTATGTTTTCCCTGTATCGGATACGCCCTCCCCTTATGCAAAGCAGCCGGATAAGTTTCATATTTTCTATTTCCACCCTTTCATTTTCCCGACATGCTTTTCATAGATTTCTATCGATATTTCCATTCTTTTCCCATGCATGATATAATGCACAAATGATATTATTTGGTAAACCCGGAGGTTCCTCATGACACAGATAAAATGGAAAGCCGCTTTCTTCGCATTCCTGCTTGCATCATCTCTGCACAGTATATATACGGTACAGGCGGAAAAAGGCGTCACCACCGCCGCACATATACGGCGCCACGAGTCCAGCACGACAATTTCTACAGAAACAGTGAAAACGGAAAGCAAGTCTTCTACAACCACAAAGGGCGTTTCCATCACACCCCCTTCCATCGGAATCCTCGTCTTTCCGGATGAAGAAGATGAACCGCTTATCGGTCTTTCCCGACCCAAAGCACTTGCCTCCTATACAGAAGCCAAAGCGAAGCGGGATGAAAGTTTCTACCGCCACGGTATCCTTGCCATGATAAGGGACGGAAAAAAATGGGGGCTTATCGGCACAGACGGGACGGTTCTTTTACCACCCACCTATAAATTCCTGATTCCGGAAAAGGACGGGCTTTTCAAAGCCGGCGACAAGAAAAAAGATTTACGGCTGATTGATAAAAAAGGAAATCCCGCCACAGCGGTAAAAACGATTCCCTCAAACCCTTTCAGTTACTCTGAAAAAGGTTTGTACGGATTTAAGAAGCCTGACGGCAGTGTGCTTATCGCTCCACGTTACAAAGCGGTACTTGCCGGATTCAGCGAAGGAATCGCTTTTGTAAAAACCATGCAGGGGGAAAAAATCGCCATTGATGAGAATGGAAGGGCTCTTTTTAAAATCCCCTATGACGGTATCTGTCCCTATAAGTACGGTGTCGCGGAATACAGACGGCGTGTGAATACTTTCAGCGGCAAGTCGTTCCTCGGCATCCTGGCGGCCGATGCCATCAACCCGCAAAAGGTGGAAGACTTTGATAATTATCATACGGCTTACAATGGCATCAAAAGAGGATATATTGATCAAGAAGGGCATATCGTCATAGACAGCCGGAATGATGAAGTCTATCCCATGACCCCTTACGGAACGATTGTCAAAAAAGACGGGCTCACAGCCTTTCTTTCTCCCGAAGGACGCACACTGATTCCCCCTTCCCGTTACACTGTGGGTTCTATTGATATTGAAGACGCCTGCCTCGTGCTCAAGAGCGGCTATTCCGGAAAATGCGGCCTTTTTGACCTGTCAGACGGAAAGCAGGTTATCGATTTCCGTTACGACGATATAACACTTCTCGGATTTAACAGGGCATTGGGGAAAGACGGCAGCCGCCGTTACCTGCTCGATACATCCACGGGGGATGTCATAGCTTCTCTTCCGCCCAATATCGGAGCCGCCCATTTTAATGAGACACCTGTCACCTGGATTTTCAGAGCTAAAAGCTACTACGGCATTATTGATGAAGAAGGAAATATTCTGTACGAAGATGCAAAAGATCCGCTTACGGGTGTTACAAAATTCCGGCACGGTTTCAGCGGCGGACAGAAGGACAACAAAAAGTGGGGCATCCTTAAGAGCGACGGCACCTGGCTTGTACATCCCACCTACGATTACATAAAACTGCTGTAAACAGTAAAATGACGATTCCCTCAATTCGAATCGTCATTTTTTATGTTCCTCTATTCATACCGGATTCATGTAATAAATGTTGTCTGCGGGTGAACTGCCCTATCTTGCGGCAATACGCTTCCATCTTCCATAAGCGTTGCCATAAAAGCGTGTGAAAGTTTTACGTTCACTTTGCCCCGTCCCTCTCACCACACGATGCAGCATATGCCGATAAAAGAAACGACGATTCCCAGTGCCTGCCGGCGGGACAACTTTTCCCCATACAGAACCGCCCCCGTTAAAATGAGGCAAAGCGTAATGAGGGCATTCGTCACAATAAAGGAAGCATTCATCGTCCAGCCCGCCTTATAAATGAAAATCGTCCCTATTTCAATAAACGCAATGGAAAGGCCTAGGGCAAGGGCAGCAGGACGGAAGCTCATAATCTCTTTCCATTTCTCTCCCTTTTTTCCTGTAAACGCATAAATCAGAAAAGATGTAAGCGACGCCACAAGGTATGTTACTACAAGCGCCGCCAGCGGATCCGCGCCGCCCGCCACCTCTTTTGCCGACACCTGGTATCCGACGCCCGCCATGACCACAAGACCGACAGGCCACCAAAATGAAAAATTCATGCGCCCCTCACAATCAGGTACATCCCTGACGATGTAAGAATAATCCCTGCCATAGCGGTAAATGAAACGGCTTCATTGTAAAATACCGCCCCCACAGCAAGGAGAGCCGCCACAATCATTGCCGTATAAAGGATGAATCCCACATTCATCGCCCAGCCCGCTTTATACATGTACACACAGCCCACTTCAAGCCCTGTCACTGCAAAGCCTATTCCTGCCGCTGCCAGCCGGACATGGGACATATCGGCAAGCAGATCCATTCCGCCCATCCCATAGTAGAGACCGGTGCAAACCGCGGCGCTTACAAGATAAGTCACTCCCAGCGCAGCTAAAGGATCTGTCCCGGAAGATATTTTCTTCGCGCACACCTGATAAATCACATCCGCCAGCACCACACAGGCTACGGGCCACCACATCTGAAATAAATTGTCCATGCTCTTCCTTTCAAAAAACGTTTTGCACTATTCTTTCGGCCGGCGCCGCACCTGCGGGATATTTCAACTTGTACACCTTCCCGTCCGACGGCAGAAAAAGAGTCCTGTATTTGTAGGATTAAGATCATCAGGAAACGGGTTCTTCCTGCCAACCTTTGCACACATCCACCCATCCTTTCGCGCCCGCGTATTTCTCCAGCTCTTCAGGTGTAAGCTTCACTGCGCTGTGGTCTGTCCCCGCCGCGGGATAAATCACATCAAACCGTTTTAATGATATATCAAGATAGACATCTGCCATGGGCGGAAGGCAAAACGGGCAGACACCGCCGGGCCGATGGCCGATATACTTTTCGCATTCCTCCCCGGGAATCATTTTCGGCTTCTTATGGAAAAACATTTTATACTTATGATTATCAATCCGCGCGTCCCCTGCCGTCACGATGACCACAGGCGCTTCTTCCACAAGAAAAGAAAGCATCTTTGCAATGCGCGCCTCCTCTGTACCGAGAGCAAGCGCCGCGAGCGCCACTGTCGCGCTGGACTCCTTTAAGTCCATGCAGCGGTCTGCCATGCCGAACTGTTCAAAATAAGCCTGTACTGTTTCAAAAGACATCATAACCTCCTCTTTTCACTATACCATATATCATGAAACATCGGTCCATGACAGGAAATATATTTGTTTCACCGATGCCTTTTGCGGTATAGTATAAATATATCATTCATGTGTAAATCAAAGGAGGCTCTTATGAAAACCATACACACCAAACACGCACCCGCCGCTATCGGCCCCTATTCACAGGCAAAGCAGGCGGGAGGATTTATATTTCTTTCCGGACAAATCGGTATCGACCCGGCCGCAGGAAAAATCATCGTCTCCGACATTGCCGGACAAACGGAACAGGTCTGCAAAAATATAAAAGCCATTTTAAAAAAAGCAGAAACTTCTATGGACAATGTGGTAAAAACGACCTGCTTCCTCACAGACATGAAAGACTTTGCCGCCTTTAACGAAGTCTATGCAAAACACTTCCCGGGCAAACCGGCAAGAAGCTGCTTCGCCGTCAAGGATCTTCCCGCAGGCGCACTCTGCGAAATCGAAGTCATTGCCGTTAAATAAGGCCTGTGCCATGGACTTTCATACACTTTGCATCGGCTGCCGCACATATCGCCGTTTCAAGCAGAAACAAATTCCTGAAGAAATACTTGATGAACTTCTGGAAAATGCCCGTATTGCAAACAGCGCCATGAATGGGCAGCCGCTCCGCTATGTCCTTGTAAAAACCCCTGAAGCAGTGCGGAAAATCCAGCCATGCTTCCACTTTGCCGCCGCCCTCCCCAAAGAGCTGGGACAGCCGAAAGAAGGCGAACAGCCCACCGCTTTTATCATTCTCTGCACGGAAGGACGGGAAACCCCGTGGACAGGCATAGATATCGGCATCGCTGTAAGGACAATGAATCTCAATGCTTATATCCACGGCGTAGGTTCCTGTATCATAGGAAATGCGGAATTTGAAAAAGTAAAAGAAATACTTTCTATCCCTGAAACATGGAATCCCAAGCTGGCTCTCGCCCTCGGCTATCCCTCCCATAAGAGCAGCCTCGTGGAACTTCCTGAAGACGGCTCCATAAAATACTACCTTGATGAAGAGCGCCAATACTACGTACCGAAAAGAAAAAGGAAAGACATTTCCATCATCAGGTGAAACAAAAAAGAGAGAGTACCCGCTTCCCGGATATTCTCTCTTTTCATAAAATGATTACTATGTTTCAGCAGAGCTCCTCTTTTCTGTCCAGAATCTCTCTTCCCGGCGCACAGGCAGGACAGTCGCACCACTTGCCGCCCTTGGCTTTCACTTCCCGGGCGTGTGCCGCATAAGCCGCCGCCTGTTCCGCGCCAAATGTTTTTTCCCCTGCATCCGATTCAAAAAACGCAAGGACATCATCGATAGAAAGCACATCCGCTTCCAATTCCGCTTCCAGTTTCCGCCCGGCTTCCTTTTCCCGATCACTGCCAAGAGCGGCGATATACTCTTCCGCAATTTTCTTTAATCCCGCATAGCAGCTGGGAACCGCAATCAACGCCTTTACTTTTTCAACAATGGCTTCATTCATTATAAGATCCTCCTTTTCTCTCAAACTATTAATTAAACAATTACATGATACCTTGAAAAACGATTCTGATCCTCTGCTGACAGAACGGTCTAAACGATAAACGGAAAAACCCGCCGGCCTTTCTCCGCCCGGCAGCCGGTAATCATTTCCTTACGCCGGATGCTTGCTTTCCCCATTTATCACTTCCAGTATACCAGAAAATGAAAATCGGAAAAAAGCATAGAGAAATCAAAGTTATTCTTACATGCAGAAATACCATTGTTTTCCTATTTCGCAGAGGCAACTGCCCCTTGGTACTTCAGGGAAGCAATGGTATTTTTCTATTTCCGCTATTTCTTCCAAGCAGGAGCGGTCTGCATGAAGCAGCCACTTTTAATTTTCGGTATGGCCCAATAAATACAGAGCTACAAAATATATGCTCACCAAACCTGCATTTATTCTTCTCCGAGTTCCTGTTCTACTACGGAAACAATGTCATTAATCACCCGTTCCAGACGGTCTTTATCACTGCCTTCTCCCATGACGCGGATGAGAGGTTCCGTGCCTGACGCACGGACGAGGATACGCCCGTCATTTCCCAGTTCGTCTTTTGCCGCCGCGATAGCCGCCCGGATCTGTTCATTTTCTTCCCATCCGTTCTTGCTGTACACTTTTACATTTTTCAGCAGCTGGGGATAGGTGGTCATGAGATGATTTAATTCAGAAAGGGGGCCGTCATGGTCACGGAGAACCATAAGCGTCTGCATGGCCGTGATAAGACCGTCGCCGGTGGTATTAAATTCAGGGAATATAATGTGTCCCGACTGCTCACCGCCAAGGGAGTATCCGTGCGCCTTCATTTCTTCCAGCACGTAGCGGTCGCCTACATTGGTCGCCACGGTACGGCATCCGTGTTCCGCCAGCGCCTTGCCGAAGCCCAGGTTGCTCATGACGGTGCCTACGACCATATTCGCATTGAGCCGTCCTTCTTTCTTCATACGCAGGGCATTAATCACCATGATATGGTCGCCATCCATGATATCCCCCTGTTCATCGACGAAAAGACAGCGGTCCGCATCGCCGTCATTGGCAATACCGCAGTCCGCCCCCATTTCGACGACCATTTTCTGTAAGGTTTCCATGTGGGTGGATCCGCAGTCTTTATTGATATTCACGCCGTTCGGTTCGCAGTAGAGGGCGGTTATTTCCGCACCCAGTTCACGGAGGATGTCGGGAAGGAATCCGCTGGCAGCGCCATTGGCAGAATCCGTTACGATTTTCATCCCTTTGAAATCCCCTTTCACTGTAGAAAGGATATAATTTTTATATTTCCCTGCAAGTTCATCGCGGTGGCGGATAAATCCGACTTTTTCGCCGGTAGGCCGTGCAAGTTCTTCGTCATGGCGAAGGATATTTTCTATTTCCTCTTCCGCCTGATCCGGTAACTTATGTCCGTTCCTGTCAAAAAATTTGATTCCGTTATCGGGGAACGGGTTATGGGAAGCAGATATAACGACACCGGCATCATAGTTTTCTGTCCGTGTCAAGTATGCGATACCCGGTGTAGGAATCACGCCTGCCAAGTCCACATTCACCCCCGACGCGCACAGCCCCGCCGATAAAGCGGCTGCCACCATGGTTCCTGAAATCCTTGTATCCATACCGATAAGCACGCGATGGGTTCCTTCCTCCCTACAGAAATAGGCGCCTGCCGCCCGCCCCAGCTGGAATGCTAATTCGGGCATGAGTGTGGAATTTACCACGCCGCGTACGCCGTCTGTTCCGAACAATGTGACCATTCTAAATCCTCCGCGATTGATTTCTTACTATTTTGCACTGCAATTTTCAAATGATACAGCGAATATATTTTCCCTTCAAGCCGTTTATTCTTTTTCTATTTTCACATGTACCGTAACGGCTCCGGGAATAATCATACCGTTTTCCGGTTTCGGTATGTCAATCTTTTTGGTAACGCTTTCCTTTGCTCCGGTGATATCGATTTCTTCCAGTTCCACCACCGTATTTTTATCGAAATAGCTTTCCGGTGCCTTGACAGTGGCCACCGGCGGCGTCACCGTGATTTCAGAGACTTTGTATCCTTCTGCCGGTTCCCCTTTTACTATCGGTTTGAAAGGAATATTTCCCGTCTTCTGGTCTTCCGACATATGTACGGAAACACGGACACGGGTAGGCATGATGTCAATCCCCGTTACCGTATTTCCATCTGCATCAAGAATATTCACCGCATCAAACTCGTCGAAATCTTTTGTTTTCCCCGCCACATTGACAGAGATAATGGCACGGTCGGCAAGAGCCGTGCGGCTGCTGGCTCCCGCGACAGTAATATATTCCGGCGTCGTGGATTTCCGCTCCGCCTTGAAACCTGCCGGAAGCGCTCCGATAAATTCCACTTGTGCCGGCAGCGATTTCACTGCATAGGTGTCGATAAATAAATCAAAATATGTCTGATCCTGGGAAATCACCGTTTCATTTCCCGGTACGGAAATATGGATGGGTGTGTTCGGATAATCGCCGTCCGTAAATCCGTCAAGATCGACATAGGCTTTGATATTATCACTCCGCATGCTGACCAGATCGCTGCGGTTCATGCGGATCTTCACTTTCACCCTCTGGGGTACATTAAGGGCTACGAGAGAACGATCCAAATTACGCACTTCGACCGGAACGGTATAAGAGTTTTCCACAAGAGGATTCTGCTCATTCATGACATATACCCAGAAAGCAAATGCCGCCATGAGGCAGAGGAATTTAGGAAGCCACCACCGCAAATTTGTATATTTCATTTCAGCGGGCTCCATTTCTGCAATACATTACCGACGCCTTTCGCTTTATCCTGCACAAGGAAGTTCCGCAGGATATTCCGCAAGCCGTCTTCTTCGAGATGGCGGTAAATATGGCCGCCGTAAGCATAGGAAACCGTTCCCGTTTCTTCACTGACGATGACCACGACACAGTCCGCCTGTTCAGACATGCCGATTCCCGCGCGATGGCGTGTCCCCAGTTCAGAGGAGAGGCTCCTGTCACGGGTAAGCGGCAAAAGGCAGCCTGCCGCCATGATGCGGTTGTCGCGGATAATGACGGCGCCGTCATGGAGCGGTGTATTTACGATAAAAATATTTCCAAGAAGCTCTTTTGACACGAGGGCCTCCAAACGGATCCCTGTATCAATACGGTCGTCAAGCCCTACTGTCCTTTCAAAAACGATAAGCGCTCCTACTTTATTCTTCGCCATGGTCATCGTCGCTTCCACCACATGATCAATAACAGCATCTAATTCCGCTTCATCCATGATGCGGGAAGAAATATAAAATTTGCCGCGGCCAAGCTGTTCCAGAGCACGGCGGAGTTCCGGCTGGAATACCACAGGGAGCGCGACAATGAGCACTGTCATAAGTTTATCGAGTATCCAGCTGACTACATGGAGCTGGAGCCAGCCTGCAAACAATGTGAAAAGTCCGAGGAACACGAGCCCCTTCAAAAGAGCGGTCGCCCGCGTATCACGGACAAGGATATACATCCGGTAAAAGAAAAACGCGACAACAAGTATATCCAGCGCATCCCAAAGGCGCATTGTCATCAGCAGTCCCTGTATTTGTCCAAGCATAAAAACTCCCGTCGCCAAAGCAAATAATACATTATTGATAAATAATTACAGTATTGATAAATAATTACAGTCGTCATTTATTGTATCACGAACCTTAAGTTTTTGCAGTTATGTCCCGCTGTTTCATAAGGCGGAAAAATAAACTTCCAGTAGAAATATAAAACGGCAGCCGGAAAAGCCGCCGCTTCATACTATCTTTTGTCATACACATCCCATTCCAGCTCCATGATGCGGAACTGATAATCCGCGCTGGATTTCTGCAGAGAATAAATATCCTTCTGCTGTTCTTTATTTTGCTCCAGTGCCAGTGTCGCCGCCCATTCGATATTGTTCAGCTGGTCATCATACCGGCTGGCCTCCACATTCATCATCCGTTCCTGCAGATCCGCAATAAGGGACTGCTGCCATGAAATGAAAGCGAGAAGGAGAAAAACACACAGATAAAGATACCATGTATGTTCCAGACAAAGTTTTTCTTTCCACCTGTCCACGAAAATTATCCCCTTATTTCGTCATCAAGTTTTTCTTTGTTGAGAAGAGTCAAATGATCTTTTGTAAATTCAATCCACAACCGGGCCGCTCTGGAGAGGTAACGCCCTTTCTTCCAAATCGCATACAGGTGGTGGGTCATTTTCGGTTCCGTCAGCGGGCGGACGGCTATATTTCCATCTGCACTGTTCAGTGGACAAAGGCGGCTCGGCAGGATCGCCACTCCAAGTCCCGAGGAAACGGTCTGGAGCATGAGATCGCGCTGGCTCGTCTCAAAAACAATTTTCGGCGTAAATCCGATCTTCTTGCAGTTCGACAGGATATCATCATGTAAATTGAAATCATCGCGATAGAGGACAAGCGGATAATCGGCAAGAAGTTTCATAGGTATTTCTTTTCTCTCTTCCAGCGGATAACCTTTCGGCATGACGACGCACATTTTATCATCCGACAGGAAAAACGATTCAAAATCTTTATTCGGAATGGTGCAGATGATGCCCACATCAATGCGTCCTTCCTGCACGGAGGTCTCGATTACCTTGGAGCCGTATTCGTAAAGCTCAATGGAAATCTGCGGATAGGTTTTTTTAAATTCGCCCAGGAGCTTGGCGAAAACATGCGCGTCCGTAATCGGCGGCAATCCGATCTGGATCGTGTCCTTTTTCAGATTGAATTCATTTTCAAAGTCGCTCTTTAAATGTTCAAAAGCGAAAAGGCAGCGCTTCGCGTAGTTCAGGAAGATGCTTCCCGGCGCAGTAATTTCGACTGTCTTCGCATTGCGGATAAAAAGGATGATCCCCAATTCATCTTCCAGCGATTTGATCATGCGGCTGATGGCGGACTGGGAAATATGAAGATTCCTCGCCGCTTTGCTGAAACTTTTTTCTTCCGCTACTTCCATGAAATACTTCAAGTGACGATAGTCCATAATACACGCTCCTTACTTTTGAAATATTTTCTTAAAAAATGTACACCTTGTCATTCTTGTGCAAAAATCGTATTTCCTCTATAATGAACATAGATTTCATAATTTCCTGCCGAAAAATTATGTGTAAACAATTATGATTATATAGCATTAATTGACTTAACTATGCGATTTTCTCATAATGTAATTGTACATAATTTTTTTATATCTTGCAAGGAATATTTATGAACCGAACCCGTATCCGTCCCGCATGGGAGTTGCCCGGCGGATATTTAAAAAAGGAAGTGTTGAACTGTGAGAAACGTAAAGACAATGGACGGCAATACAGCCGCAGCGTATATTTCATACGCATTCACAGAAGTAGCTGCCATTTACCCGATTACCCCTTCGTCACCGATGGCGGAATCTGTAGATGAATGGTCTGCCCATGGAAAGAAGAATATTTTCGGCGACACGGTCCATGTGGCGGAAATGCAGTCTGAAGGAGGCGCGGCAGGCGCATTTCACGGCGCTTTGCAGGGAGGCGCGCTTACCTCTACCTATACCGCGTCACAGGGAATGCTTCTCATGCTGCCGAATATGTACAAAGTAGCCGGCGAACTTCTTCCCGGCGTCTTCCATATCGCCGCCCGCGCCCTTGCAAACCACGCCCTTTCTATTTTCGGAGACCATCAGGACGTAATGAGCGCGAGAGCCACTGGCTGTGCCATGCTTGCTGAATCGAACGTACAGGAAATCATGGATCTTGCCGGCATTGCCCACCTGGCGGCCATTAAAGGCCGCGTGCCTTTCATCAATTTCTTCGACGGATTCCGCACAAGCCATGAAATACAAAAAGTGGAAGTCATGGAGTACGACGAACTGGAACCTCTCATCGACAAGGAAGCTCTCGCCGCATTCCGCGCCCGTGCGCTGGATCCAGACAGGCCCGTCATCCGCGGCACGGCGGAAAATCCCGACATCTACTTCCAACACTGCGAGGCAGCCAACCCGTACTATGACGCGCTTCCCGATATCGTACAGGACTATATGGATAAGATCAGTGCCATTACGGGACGGACATATCACCTCTTCGACTACTACGGCGCGCCTGACGCGGATCGTGTCATTGTCGCCATCGGTTCCGTTTCCGATATCTGTAAAGATGTGGCTGACGCCGTCAATGCCGCCGGCGAAAAAGTGGGGATTGTAAATGTCCACCTGTACCGTCCATTCTCTGTCAGCCATTTCATAAATCGGCTTCCCGAAACAGTAAAAAAAATTGCCGTCCTCGACCGCACACGCGAACCGGGCGCTATAGGCGAACCTCTTTTCCTTGATGTACAGAGCGCCGTCACTGCGGCAGGAAGAGATATCAAAGTCTGCGGCGGCCGTTACGGATTGGGTTCTAAAGACGTTATTCCGGAAGACATCATGGCTGTCTATGAACATCTGAAATCTGAAACACCGCGCCATAATTTCACTTTATCCATCAGAGATGATGTAACCAATTTGTCTCTCACCCCCGTTCCTGTTCCCGAAAAAGAAAGCAAACTTGTTTCCTGCAAATTCTGGGGGTTCGGCTCAGACGGCACCGTCGGTGCCAACAAGAGCGCCATTAAAATCATTGGCGACCACACGGATATGTACGCCCAGGGATACTTTGCTTACGATTCCAAGAAATCCGGCGGCGTGACCATTTCCCATCTCCGTTTCGGTCCCGATCCGATCCGCAAACCCTACCTCATCCGCAAAGCGGACTATATCGCCTGCCACCGCCCGTCCTACGTGTATAAGTATGACTTGCTCCGCGGCTTCAAACCAGGCGGCATCTTTCTCCTGAACTGCCAATGGCGGCCGGAAGACCTGGAGCACGCCCTTCCGGCAGCACTGAAAAGGAAGCTGGCCTCTCTCCATGCGAAATTTTACATCATTGATGCTTTTGAAATCGCGAAGAAAATCGGTCTCGGCGGACGGATCAATATGATTATGCAGTCCGCTTTCTTCCATCTGACAAAGATCATTCCCGAAGCAGATGCTGTGAAATACCTGAAAGACGCCAATGAACATTCCTACGGGCGGAAAGGCCAGAACGTAGTCGACATGAATAATGCGGCTGTCGACGCGGGTATCGCGGGAGCCGTTGAAATCCCCATCCCCGAAGAATGGGCGCATGCGACCGAAGGCGGCTTTATTGCCAAAATAAACCGTCCCGATTTCGTGAGAAACGTTTGCGACGTCATGAACCGGCAGGAAGGGGATGATCTTCCCGTTTCCACATTTAAAGGCTGGGAAGACGGCACGTTCACCACAGGCACATCGCACTACGAACGTCCTGCCGCGGCTATCCAGGTTCCGGAATGGATCCCTGAAAACTGTATTTCCTGCAATCAATGCGCTTTTGTCTGCCCCCATGCCGCCATCCGGCCCTTCATTGTGACCGAGGAGGAAGAAGCCCGTGCGCCGGAAGGATTCATCTGCAGAGATCTGCCGGGGCCGAAAAAGGGATTGAAATACCGCATCATCGTCAGTCCTGAAGACTGCTACGGCTGCAGCATCTGCGCCAATGTATGCCCCGCCCCGAAAAAGGCTCTCGTCATGAAACCGATTGAAACGCAGCTTGACAAGCAGAAATACTGGGATTACGCCATCACGCTCCCCCGTAAGGAAAACCCGATGAATAAATTCACTGTCCGCGGTTCCCAGTTTGAACCGACATACTTTGAGTTTTCCGGTGCCTGCGCAGGCTGCGGTGAAACGCCTTACGTCCACCTGGTCACCAATCTCTTCGGTGACAGAATGCTTATTGCCAACGCCACAGGCTGTTCCTCCATTTACGGAGCAAGCGCTCCTTCCATGCCTTACTGTACCAACGCGGAAGGCCAGGGGCCCGCATGGGCAAATTCCCTCTTTGAGGACAATGCGGAATTCGGCCTCGGCATGCACCTGGGCGAAATCAAACTGCGCCGACGGGTGGAAGAGAAACTGAATGAAGTACTTCCTTCTTCTGATGAAAACACAAAAACGGCTATAGAAGAATGGATTGCCGGAAAAGATGTGGGGGACGGCACTCGGAGCAGGGCGGAAAAACTGGAAGCCGCGCTGAATGCAAAAGTCTCTTCTCATCCGGAATATAAAGAAATCCTCGCCATGAAAGATCATTTTATTAAAAAGAGCCAGTGGATCTTCGGCGGCGATGGCTGGGCATACGATATCGGCTTTGGTGGTCTGGACCATGTCCTTGCGTCCGGAGAAGACATCAACGTTCTCGTACTGGATACGGAAGTTTATTCCAATACGGGCGGCCAGTCCTCGAAATCCACTCCCGCCGCAGCTATCGCTAAATTTGCGGCAGCCGGCAAAAAGACAAAGAAAAAAGACCTCGGCATGATCGCCGTGTCTTACGGATATATTTATGTAGCACAGATCGCTTTGGGAGCCGACATGAACCAGGCTGTAAAAGCCATCCACGAAGCAGAATCCTATCCCGGTCCGTCCCTTATCATTGCTTACGCTCCCTGTATCAACCACGGCATCAAGGCAGGCATGGGCGAAGCATCGGCAGAACAGAAAGCAGCCGTGGAATGCGGTTACTGGTGTAACTGGCGCTATGACCCCCGGCTTCTGGATGCGGGAAAGAATCCTTTCCATCTGGACAGCCGAGAACCGAAAGGCGATTTCCGTAAATTCCTTTTAGGCGAAGTCCGCTACGCAAGCTTGCAGAAGCTCTTCCCGCAAGAAGCGGAAGCCCTCTTTGAAAAAACAGAAAAAGATGCCAGAGCACGCAGACAGAGTTACGTCCGTATGCAGAAGTCTTTTGATCTGGAAATGCAGGAACACCAAGCCGCGGCAGAACAGAGATAAACTGGGCAAAACAAAAGAGTCATAATCGGGAAACATATTTCCGCTTATGGCTCTTTTTCTATCTTAAATCAGACGTACCGCCATGGGCAGACGAAGATAGGACAGAAACTCCGACATATCCATGTACAGCTCACCAAAGAGGTTATCGTCTGTTTCTACCTTCTCCTGTCATCATTTTCCGATTCATTTCTTCTCATTATTTGTAAATATCTCGCCTGTGTGATACAGAAACCGCAACAATTATTAATTGCTCGTCTTTAATCTCTGCAATAATACGATAGTTCGCAATTCTGTATCGCCAATATCCACTTAAATCAGCTGTCAGGGCTTTTCCATGAACTCTGGGATTACTGCAGCCATACAGGTTTGATCTC
>ENA-UOJT01001041-UOJT01001041.1-human-gut-metagenome-genome-assembly--contig:-C15-NODE-1041-length-19064-cov-24.437214_pt1 | contig 19064 bp, 19 predicted proteins | sample MGYA00242357_ERZ723904 | MGnify/ENA metagenome assembly ERZ723904 | reverse complement strand
TATCTTATATGTAATTAGAATATCAACTCTGATGAATATTTACGTATATTTGACCTAAATGAGATATATTTTGCTTAAGCATAGTAAAACTTGATTCTTGAGATGAAAAATAAGATTTAGATGAAGAAAAACTGCAATCAAGTTAAAAATGCATAGTGTTTGATAGAATAATGTATAATAAATAGCTATTACGAAAGATAAAATATGATGGGAGCAAAGATAAATGGAAAGGAAAAAAGTAGGAAATAGGATAAGAGAATTACGAGAAATGCATAACTATACCCGAGAAGGAATGGCTGAGATGGTAGAAATATCGCCCAAGTTTTTGTATGAAATAGAATCTGGGAAAAAAGGATTTTCATCAGACGTTTTGTGCAAAATAGCAAGAACACTTACTGTAAGTTGTGATTATATTATGTATGGTGAAGAACATAGTTTAAGAAATGGTGAAAAAATATATTATATATTGAATCAATTGGAAACTGAACAGGCAATCAAAATACAGTTTATTTTAAAAATATTGATTGAAATATGTGATGCAATGTAATATAAAGGTAAGTCGGTTGAGATGTTATGTGAAGGACTACGGAGAGAAAAAACTTGATCTGTTAAAGTACCGCCGCAACTGTTTTTTCAAGTACAAATTACCTAAAGGTATTTTTATTATACAAGAAACAGAAGGAGCATTGATAGCACCAAAAAAGTATGATACGATTAATTATCAAGATTATGTGTTGTATTAGTGTAAAAATTACATGTAATATTTTATAAAAGACCGTTTTGCCCTTAGAGCCCTTAGAGTTGGACGAATATTTGCCATAATGTATAATGAACAAGGAGAGGTAGGAAAGTTATATGAAGAAATTATTAGATACAAAATTTGCACCTAGAAAAATACTACTATTAATGATGAGTGGTATTTTTTTTATGGGATGTGCGGATAATACCGATGAAAGTGAAGCGGTTTATCAGGCGAGTACCATTCCTATCGAATCTGGAACCGAAATAAGTGTAGATTTAGATGGAGATGGGAAAGAGGATAAAGTGCGCGTTGAAGATAACGGCGATAGCGATGACTTAGCAAAAGATGGTACACGGCTCATAGCGAATGTGAATGGCGTAGATACGGCAATAAAGGATTATGAAGGATATGTTTATAGTTCGAGGATTACTACCGGTGATCTATCAGGAGACGGTAAGGCGGATGTATTATTGAAAAGATATATCTTTGGAAGTAATTATGGCGCTACTGAAATTTATATTCTGCATTTAGAGGATAGCGGTTGGGTGGAATATCCATATAACTTTATACATAATCCAAATATTGATTTAGAACAGCCGGATAAATTCGGTGATGTTGAGTACTGGTGGGATATAGAATCGTATATCGGGGCAACCTTGTTTGAAAAAGACGGAAAAACGATGGTTCGTTTTATCTCATTACAATATGAAGTCGATGACGAAAACACGGTAAAATGTACAGAGGTATCTTATCGGAAAGATGGATGGTATATAGAAGATATTAGGTTGATTGATAATTATTACGATAAGAGAGAAGAATTACTAGCACCGTGGGAAGGTTGAGCATATTTTTTCCTAAGTTTTGTTATATTAGGTTACAAATCGAATACTTTGAATATTTGTTGACAGTGATCCCAGAACACATGGAAGACACAGATCGCAGTTTTCTGGAGAATCTGCTTCCCTGGTCACCAAAGCTGTCGGAGAACATCCAAAAGTAAATTTACTGCAGGCCGCAAAAGCGGCCTATGGTTGTCAAGGTACTCGTTATGGAACTTTATGATATTCTATTCAGTATGATACCGAATATGAAAGTGTTTTGGGACTTGGGATATATACCCTTACTATTTAAATATTACTGTGATACAGAAAAAGGATGATTCATATTGGGGTGTGGTGAGAATGTGGGTACAGAAGAAAATATAGTGCATGGATCGGAAAGTGATTATTCTATTATTTGCAACTATGAATTTTTTGGTGTGAATAATACAGATTTGATTGTAGCATTGTGTATGCGAAGATAAAGAAAACGGAGGGTATAGCGAAATGAAGTATATTAAAATATTACCAGTATGGTTATGTGTTCTTTGCTTGACAGGATGTTGTGAAACAGAAAATGAAATAGGTGCAACGACAGAAACAAATAGTGAAGGTGAAACAGAAGGAACAGCGTTGCAGGAAGCATATGCAAATGAATCAAAATATGAAGAAATTATACAAATAAATGAGGAAGAAGAAAATTTGGATGAAAGTGATTCCATAGAAAAAATAGAAAAGTATAAGATACCGGAACAATCATTTGATGTTTACTTAGATGACTGGGGCGAGGTTACATTTGTATCTTGCAGGCCATCGCCTAATGAGCTTATTGATTGGAAAGTTGCTTCATTTTATTTAATCAGAGATGATGAGATATTATATAAATTTCCCTATCGGTTTGAAAATAATAGTTCAAGGGGGTATATAGGAACATTTTATAGTGTTGGTGCAGTTGGTTTTCGCGATATAAATGATGATGAAAAAGAGGACATTATAATAATAACATATTATCACTCAGGAGCAGGACCAACGGGTATGGTTCCACGTCCCGGTGTTACAATATATTTAGCAGGAGAAAATGAATTTTATCTTGCTAAAGATATGATAGAAGACGTGGAAGAAAATATAGTGGAAAAAGATAGAACCATCGAAAATATTTATAATTTTTTGCAACAAAAAGAATAGGGTTTATCGGAAAAATAAAAGGTGTAAGTTATCGGTAACAAAAAGAATAAAAAAATTTATGGGCGAGGTCCATCTTCAAGGATGCTGTTGTAAAGTCTCTGGTATCTGTGAATATACTCCCCTATAAGTAACAATAGTTTAATGCTAGATATTACTTATAAGGGAGCTGTGTTCTCATTTTATTTTTTTACAGCCAATATTTTAAAGCGTATTAGCGTAATCAGCAGCATTTTTTTCTAATTCAGGACCGTATGTTTGACCATCTCCATTGTAAAGTTGACCTATTTCATAAAAATTAGCACTCTGACAAGCGGCTAAGAGCTTACCATCTTTATAAACTGCAATGAATCTACCAAAAGCATCCATCTGATTAGTTTCGCTGATGCTGAAATCCTCGAACATTTCTTTGGCAGAATTGTAGCCGATATCTAAATGGTTATAGCCCATAATCTGAGGCAACCCCATGCTAATAGCTAAATAGGCCGTGTTTTCATCAAGAGTTTTAGCTAATTCAAAGGCTTCATATTCGCTGGTTTGACCATTACCATGCGTGGCATTCCACTGTCCGTCCTTGTAGTAGTAATGACCATTTTCAACTTTGAATATTGAGGTAGCGTTTGAATTATTGGTTCTATTCAAGAATTCATGATTTTCAAAACGGATAAGAAGTTTTCCGTCTACAAAACCATAGCTTGATGATTCAGTCAAGATAAATCCGCCCAAAAGATCTTCATTAATCTTAAGATTAGATGATAGAGAGGATATAAAGGAACCAAATTTTCGTTTCAGATTTCTTGCGGCAGAAGAAGCTGGTTTACAAGCCTCTAATGCGATGATAGTATCTTTATCTGCTTTACTATTAGGAAGAAGCCCATTATCCTGTCTCAAATTGTTCACTGCCATGGTTGTTCCAGCAGCAAACTTACCATCAGGCATTCCACAATCGTATCCTGCATTGTTAAGTTTTGTTTGTAATGTTTCAACACCACTGCTATATCGGAGTTTGCTATCCTGTTGGTAATATCCAACTCCAGCGAGAACTTGTTCATATGTATACCTCGAGTTATCGTAACCAACAGAGCTAGGAATAAAGTCTTCCGGGATAGTTGCAGTCTTGCGTGTGGAGGCAATACATTTGTCATAATCCATTCCACTAAACTCAGAGACGGCGACTTTAATTTCTGCAAATTGGTCATATGCCCAATTTGCAGGCAGCTTCTGACCTATATTGCATGTAAAACCAGTAGACATATCACATACAAAACTACTGGTGGTAAGGTTCATTTCAGACAACTTTGTACAGATGTACCGAGGACCGTATGCACCAATCTTATAGGCATTACCGAGAGTCTTCTTAACATTTCTAAAGTATGGAAGAATGTTATTTTCAATATCTGCCATTAATACATCATAATCCACACAGAAATATATAGTAGCAGAAGGTGGAAATCCAAAGTTTTGAGCAGCTTCTTTTGCGGTTAGTGCATCTGCGTTTCCTTGATCTGCTGTAAAGTAGGATGCTTTATTACCTTGTGTTTGGAAAATAGGAAAAACATTTAAGCCTGCGGCTAGTAGTATTTCCAGTTCATCAAATGTCATAGCTTTGTCAAGCGTCCCATTTGGAGTGTTTGTCAAATATCTTCCCACATCTGTGTATCCTGCCTGCTTAATAGCAGCAGCGTTTTCAAGTGTAATTTTTTTTGATGTGTCTAAAGCGGTAGCTTTTCGATCAGAGGAACCACAACTTGTAATTAGAGAAGCCCATGATTGTTTGCCACAGACACCATCTGCTTTTAAGCCAACAAATTCTTGAAAAGCATATAAGCTGTTATATGTATCTGTATCAAATATTCCATTAAAAGATCCCGGATAAAATCCGTTAAGTGTTAAACACCATTGCAATAGTCGCTTTGAATTTATGTAACCGCTAGTATTCTTTGAAAGAGTTGGTGCTTTGCCTAGTGTACCACTGCCAAATAAACCGTCAACAGTTGTTCCCCATTCTATTTGTATTGCTTTGATCAAGTTTTTGTGTGATTTACGTTCCCATCTCCCATTGGGAGCAATTAATCCAATAGTTGCACCGTAATTCTTATTAAGCCCTATCTGGATTTCGTGTCGATATGTATCATATATATCATCTGTACTCTGAAATGTATAGCCGTCTGTATTCATAATGCCCTGAAGCACATAAGGATATACAACTTTATCGGCTGTGATACCAGCGGCTACTTGGAATTCATAAACAGCATTAGCAGTAAAAGGACCAAAAATACCGGTAAATCCCTTTGGAGAAATTCCTTTACACCACAATGACCCTTGTAATATATAAATAATATTTCGAGGGATTTCGGAATCTGGTATGAGACTTTCTCGTAGGGTAGGACAATTGTTGAGAGTGTCGTTGCCAAATACTCCATCAGGCTTGCTGATGCCAATTTCGAGTTGCAGAGCATAAATTAATGCTCTGAATGTTGCATTACCAGTTATTCCATCCTCAACTACCGTAGGAAAATGGTGCCGTTGTTTCTCCCGTTCCAACAGCCGTTTTAACTCTTCTCTGTCGGTGGTGATCAGCTCTTTTTCCAATTCGGAAGCCTTGAACTCCACGGTCACGTTATTGTTGTTGGTAGAGATCAGGCCGTTGCCGCGTTCAAAATGGGTGATTGCCATGGTTTCTGCTTCTGACAGGTGCAGGATATTCTGCACACGGATGGCCTCCTCATCTTCCAGATTTAAGATGATCTTGGTCTTGGAGTTATTGATGATTCCTTTTCCGTATTTGCCATCTTCCATGGAAAAGAAGTCGTTTAAATCCTGCGTGGCGCAGATTGCAGATCCGCCGTAGCCACGGATGATCTTGAAAATCTCAACGACAAATTCTGCCGCGAGGTGGTTGGACGCAGAACCGATAAGCTGCCATACCTCATCAATGAAGATGGCTTTTTCCGCAGTACGGTCTTCTTTGGCTTTATCCCAGACATAATCTAAGGCAACGAACATCCCGACCGTAAGCAGATCCCCGGTAAGCTCTGAGATATCCAGTACGGTATCTGACAGTAAGACAAAGAAGTAAGCGGATGCCCCCAACCCGATAACAAGCTGGGGGTAAAGGTTTGTTTGCTTTCGTTTCACGTAAGGTTCCTCCTGTTCTGACACAAAAAGAGCCGGTATCCAAAGATGACCGGCTCCCTTGTGAGATAAAATTTGAGTGTGATTGATCAGTATCCATTATAACGGTGGCAAAATTCCATGTAAATCGCATAACAGTGCCAGTGTTGGCACAAAGCTGTGTCAGTTTTATGACTGCGGCTTATTTGTTGGGAAAAACTGGTTTAACACCTTCAGGCAGTCCTTATTTGTGTATCCCCAGAGAACAGCACTTAATGCCTCCACAGCTTCCGGACGTTTCCGGTAATAGGTACGCCTGGAGATATTCAAAATGTGTGGCCGTAAGCTTTCAACAATCTCTTCAATATTCTGCAATTGTTGGGGACAGAGGTAAGTGTAATACAAAATCCAGTAGTACTGTTCGCCGTGTTTATGCTTGCTTCTCAGAGTATCTACGGCATTGTTTAGCAGATCCAACATCTTCTTGCTGCGTGCTATGCTTTTGGCATAATTTTCGATATCGGTTCCATCCAAACTGGCACCTGCAGCATACACAGATTCCAAGAACTCTTCTATGGTGGTGTCATATTCCAGCTCAAAGGTGTTGCGAACCTGCTGTACTGCAAGCTCCAGGTTCCAGACCGCATCGCGGTAGTTTTTTAATAACGCCCAGGTATCGTGGTATAACGGATTATCTTCCACGGTTGCATATTTCTTTTTGGTGTTCATCAGGCAAGCCTCCCTTCCGGAGTGGTAGTACCAGGTTTTGTTCTGGCTGCATCCAACGGGTGGAGTGCTATTTCAAAACGATAATGTGTCTTGCCATCGGGACAACTGATGGATAGATAGTAATTTAATTCAGATCCCTTGCAGTCTGATAAGCTATATAATTTATATACTGTTTTGGGACATTCACAACAGGAAAGCCCTTGTGTAGCAAGGATTCCGGCTACTTTTTTGATGACTGCGCGAATGTGCGATTCTGAAACGCTAGAGATCTTGTCTGAAACGCTGTTTATGGATGCATCAATAACAATCTGCTCATCCCGGATAGATGTATTATCCAGAACGGAATTGTCATCAGGAATGTGGATAGGTACTTTGAATGTCATGGAGACCTCCTCTTTATCAATCATTACGTCGCTGATTGCGAACATGGTGGATAGGTAATTGCACAAGTAGATGACACTACCGTGCCTGCCGCTAAAGGATACCAGTGATAAGTAGCCGATTCCCTGCAGTTTATTCAAAAGCCTACTGACCGAAGCCTTGGATATCCCCCATCTCGAAGAGAGATCAGAATAGCTTATGAGTGGATTTTTAGTGGAGTTACGAAAATATACGACTGGTCCGATGTCCGATCCCTGGATCTGGGTATCGTTGTAAATGGCATGGAGCCACAGATCCAGTACGATGTCCATTTCTGAACAGCGTCCAAGACTGATTAGTTCGTGTGCAATGGAAATCGGGAAAAAGAAAAACCCTATGTCTTTCGCACAGGGATAGTTATATTCCAGCCAGGTGTTATTCTCTTTCCAGTCAGAAATAGTAAACTTGATAAGATTTCCGCGGGCTAGCTTACAGTAGGAGATGTAATGTTCAGTCTGGAGATAGTCGAGTATTGCCAGTGCCTGATGCTGGAAACGGACACGAAACCAGTCGGAGAGTTCCGAAAGTGTGCAGATCCATTCTCCAGGACTGATTAAATAGGAGATTCCCTCAATGCGCCTGTTGGAGCTTCTGAAGTTTGCAAACGAGCAAAGGACCATGTAATAAAAAAGATAGGAACTTCCGTTTGTCCGGATGTTCCTATCTTCCATAAGATCTCTAAAAAAGCTTCTGTAAATACGACAGCGTGGGTAATCCACGATTTGTTTAATTTCAATTTGGTAATCCATTTTGATTCCTCCTCATATTTTGAGGTGGATAAGAGATTTAGATAGATAAGGTGGTATAGATATTTTATTGACATTTACTGTTCAGATGGCAAAATAGGGTGGTAATAGGATGGTTTATTTTTAAGCTGAGTCTCAGAAAGCACAGTATAGGCGCCTTTCTGCTACAAAAGGCAATGGTCTGCAACACCAGTATCCACCGGTTCAAATCCGGTCTGCGCCTCTCCGAAGGGCCTCGGAAACTTTTTGTTTCTGGGGTTTTTTCTTGTCCAGAAACAACATTGTGTAACAAGGAATATTTCAGAAAATCATCGTAGTTAGATAAATTTGTATTTGTTTTTCTCATAGAGTTCCTCGTTCTAAAAATTTTGCGTGTGAATAATACACATATCTCCCGTCACCGCTTCCTGCGCCCTTTTAGGCCGCGTAGTATGGCTGTACTGTGTGCATTTAGTCTATCCGCAGTTATAGGACGGATAGCACCCGTATGCATGACGGTATATGCTATGAACTTGTCATGGAGCAATGACCCATAATACAGATCACTTGTAGAGTAAATACAGCAGATGATGAAAAATACCTGAAATTTTTTTGATATTTGTCGATAAGAATAAAAAAATAGATAAATCTAGCTGTACTAAATGATTTTCATTGTGTTATCATGAGAAAAATATCCGGTAAGTTAAGATTCCGACCGGTATGTTCGCTATATATGATGTAAACAATAAAGTGAATAACAAAAGGGGAAGAGCATGACGCTTCAGCAATTAAAGTATGTTATAACAGTAGCAGAGACTGGTACAATCACGGAGGCTGCCAACAGGCTGTATGTTTCCCAACCAAGTCTGACCAATGCCATCCATGAATTAGAAAAAGAAATGAATATTGTCATTTTCAACCGGACCAACAAGGGAATCACGCTTTCCAAGGAAGGGGATAACTTCCTAGGATACGCAAGACAGGTGCTTGAGCAGGCGGCAATTCTTGAGGATAAATACAAGGGAAATTCCGGTGGAAAAAAGCAGTTCTGCGTCTCCACCCAACATTATTCTTTTGCGGTTAATGCTTTTGTGGATTTGATCAAACAGTATGGGCAGGAAGAATACGATTTCAGCCTGCGGGAGACACAGACCTATGAGATCATAGAGGATGTAGCGCACATGCGAAGCGAGATCGGTATCCTGTTTCTGAATGATTTTAATGAGGCGGTACTCTGTAAACTGTTAAAAGCTCACGATCTGGAATTTCACCAACTGTTTGTCGCCAGACCCCATGTATTTATCAGCAGGAAACATCCGCTGGCTGGTAACAGTATAATAAAGAATGAAGAATTGGAAGAATATCCGTACCTCTCCTTTGAACAGGGAGAACACAATTCCTTTTACTTTTCGGAGGAGATATTCTCTGATTTTGAACGAAGGAAAAATATCCGTGTGCGGGACAGAGCAACGTTGTTCAATCTTCTAATCGGTCTGAACGGTTACACCGTATGCAGTGGCGTGATTGATAAAAAATTAAACGGCAAAGATATTATTGCTGTGCCGTTAGCCGATGAGAGTGACATGCGGATCGGATATATTACACACAAAAAAGGGATGTTAAGCAGACTGGGCACCACTTATCTGGAAGCCCTTCAGAGGTATTTAGGGTAGATGACTTGTCCATAGTTTTAGACTATGGACAACCTTTATTTTTATGTATTTTTCAGATTTCTCCATATCTCATATAATGAGGAAAATAAAAGAAATGGAGAAAATACAATGAATAATTTACAGACCCCTTTTCGTTATGATTTTGTAGGAAGCTTTTTAAGACCTGAAAAGCTGAAGAAAGCAAGAAGACAGTTTGATGAAGGAAAGATCAATGCTGCGGCACTGAAGGAAGTGGAAGATGAAGCTATTACAGAACTTGTGCGTAAGATAAAGGACTTGGGTTATCATGTGATCACGGACGGTGAATTTCGCAGAGCTACCTGGCATCTGGATTTCATGTGGGCATTTGACGGCATCGGTCACACTCCCACCAAGACAGGTCTTCCGTTCCACGGTGAGGCGGCAATGGTGGATGATACATATATTGTAGGAAAAATCGGACTGTCCGGAGAGCATCCTTTTGTAGAGCATTTCCGTTTTGTAAAAGCATTAGAGGATGAAAATACTGTGGCAAAGCAGACCATACCTTCTCCTGCACAGTTCCTTGCGCAGTTTACTATGCCGTTTAATCGAAGTTGTACAAAGAAATATTATCCGGATGAGCAGGAGTTGGTGGATGATATCGTAAAAGCATACGGAACAGTGATCGATGACCTCTATGCTGCCGGATGCAGAAACCTGCAGCTGGATGACTGTACCTGGGGTATGTTTGCGGATAAGATCGGCCACACCCTGTACGGAACTACCAGAGAAGGAATTGTGGATTTCCAGAAATCGCATAAGGATATTAATAACAAGGTAATTGCTAATGCACCAAAGGATATGATCATCAACACTCATGTATGCCGTGGCAATTTCCATTCTACCTATGCAAGTGAGGGTGCCTATGATTCCGTAGCAGACATTTTGTTTGCAGAAGAGAATGTGAATGCCTATTTCCTGGAGTTCGATGACGAGAGATCCGGCGGTTTTGCGCCTTTAGCCAAAGTATCCGGAGAGAAAAAAGTCGTGCTGGGATTGATCACCAGCAAGTCTCCCGTACTGGAAAACAAGCAGCTTGTCATTGACAGAATCCATGATGCGGCAAAATATATTCCGCTGGAGAGATTATACTTAAGCCCCCAGTGCGGATTTGCATCCTGCGAGATCGGTAACAAGCTGACCGAGGAAGAGCAGTGGGCAAAACTCCAGCTGGTGAAAGAAGTAGCGGAGGAAGTCTGGGGAAATGATTGATTTTTGTGCATTCCCAATCGGGATAGAAGCACACGTTGTTTAAGTTTGTACGTAAGTGTCGAAAATTGCCATAAGTAAAAGTGGCATATTTTTGGCACTTTTTTTGTTTCCGGAAAGTGGAAATGAAAAATAAGTTTATATGTGGGCAATACCACACCTCTAATACGTATATATAATTATAGAACACGTAAAGGAGTGATGATATTATGACATATCAGAAAATTACGATCCCTCTGGATCATGGCAACCGCAACATGAAAACTGCTGAAGAAGTATTTACTTCCGGTTTTGTGGAGAGTGACTTAAAACCGGTGCTCGGAGAGTACCTAGAGTACAATGGGAAATTCTATTCCCTTACCGGAGAGCGTATCCCCTATATGAGGGACAAGACCCTGGATGACAGATTTTTTATTCTTACCCTGTTTGTCATCGGTAAAGAACTGGAGAGGCGCACACAGCCACAGAAGGATACCATTTATCAGGTAGCAGAGTTCCTCAATTCGCTAGGGAGGGAAAAAGCGCAATACATTGTAAAAGCCATAAGAGCATATCAATTCATGGATGCAAGAACAGAGAAACAACAAGACAGTGATCGGGTAGTATATGAGTATCAAAAAATAAAACAAATCGTACTACAGATAATGTCAGAACATGAGAATTTTGGTGGCATCCCGGTGGATATGCCGGAATATCAAACATCGTGCATTGAAGATAATATGAATGCTGAGAGTAATATATTAGATGGGTTGGATGAGAGCGCAGTGGACGGAATAATGAATTCACTGCTTGCTTTTCAGAATAATAAATAGGGCTACCTATTTAATCTATAAAGTCTTATTTCTGCTCCTAGAGGGTCGGAAATGATCTTGTTAAAGTACTGTGGAATCCTTGAATCCCATATGGGAATCATTAGAATCAATCTGAATAGCAAAAGATTTTCTCATGGAATCCAAAGAACCGTATCGGGACAGTTATTCAAAATATCGTTTAAATTTATCGCTATGACGTTTTGAGTCAGGTACAAAGCATACATTATCAAAAACACTTTGACCAGGAGTAGAACGAGTGGTACCTATTATTTTATCAGTTGGGATGCATGTAAAAGTGGTTTGGCGGTCAGGTAAAGGAGTATAGAGATCATTTGGGTATGCAGGACGTAATACTTTACTTTTTGCCAATGCAATGTCATTTGCATTCATACCAATTTGAGATAGTACGTCTTCAAGATTATCTGATACATGAATAGAGCCCTCCGTTGAATAATGTAGTATCATTGTAACCTCCTTTGCTTTAGGTGAACTATACAGATAGAAATAGTGAGTTTCTCAAACATAGTACTTCGTCGGATGTAATATTTGTATAAATAATAAAAATCATTGTGGTGTTGTGTTGTTTAGAAACCAGTCAGGTGTATTAGTATTTCCCAAATTTTGATAATAAGCTTGTGGCGATGCACCAGTATATTTTTTGAATACACGGCTGAAGTAAAGCGGATCATCAAAACCTACCAAACGCGAAATATTGGTAATGGTCATGGAATTAGACAAAAGAAAATCTTTGGCTTTCTCAATGCGCTGGTAATTTAGATAATGCATGGGGGACATCCCCATACGATCCTTAAACATATGTGAAAAACTACTTTGACTTAGTTTGCAGTAATCAGCCATGGAAGCCACAGACCATTTGTTTGCATATTTAGAGTTTAATTCAAGTAGTAGCCTGTCAAAGGAAAAATCATTATCCAAAGGTCTGGAGATACTATAAAAGGAACGATGAATAAAGCATAGGAGAATATAAAAATTATGCAATACAATGTCTTCATAAGATATTTTTTTTAGTTGTAGTTCGGTAATAATATCCTGAAAGAGTAATTTCAAATATAGCCTTTCACCAATATAACAATTCTTTATATCGTATTGTTTTAATATATTTTCACATTCATTACCAGTAAAATGTATCCAGTAGATCTCAGGTTTTTCCTTTGCATAATAGGAATAATACTGAGGTATGCCTGGACGATATAAAACAATATTTCCTGCCGATAAGGTAATCCATTCATTATTCAAATAAAAATGCCCACTTCCGCGGTGAATGTATATTATTTGGTAATCCAGTCTGCCATTTTTACGATTGCAGAAGTAATCCTGTGTCTGAAAGACCTGCTTCCCACAACAATTCACTATCAGAGGAACATCTTGATTGTAATAACCTGTAATTTTTCTTTCTTCTCTTAAATGACCGCTAATATTTATCATATGACTACATCAACTCCATCCTTTATAAACAACGTAATCATAACATACAAATGCAGAAAAATCCATATTAAAAGCATTTATGTTAATAGTATGTAAATAAATATATGCTAATATATCTATATAAAACAGCGCAAATCCAGAAAAGGAGAGTGACCTTTTGAAAAAACAGATAATTCTATTAATGACAGATACCACAAGAAAAGACATGGTGGGATGTTATGGTAATAAAAAAATATTTACACCAAATTTAGATGCACTGGCGCAAGAGGGAATTCGGTATGAGAATGCATACACTTGTCAACCGGTTTGTGGTCCGGCAAGAAGTGCAATTTTTACAGGCACGTTTCCTCATTCAAATGGAATGGTAACGAACGGAGTTCCATTGGGGGCAAATGTAAAGACTATTGGACAAAGACTGACGGACAATGGTATTAAATGTGGATATATAGGAAAATGGCATTTGGATGGTGGGGATTATTTTGGATTAGGTTGTTGTCCCGAAGGCTGGGATGCAGATTACTGGTATGATATGAAATGCTATCTGAATGAGCTGAGTGAAAATGAACGTGTATGTTCGAGGCAACCAAATGAGTCATTTCAACCGGATTTTTCAGAAGAATTTACATATGCTCATAGATGTTCGGATCGCGCAATCAGATTTTTGGATCAATACAAAGAAGAAGATTTTTTCCTTACGGTATCATATGACGAACCTCATGGACCGTCGTTATGTCCTGCACCTTATAATACCATGTACAGAGGTTTTAAATTTGAGCCTTCTGCTAAATTTACAGATGACTTGAAAAATAAACCTTTAATGCAACAACTGTGGGCCGGGGATAAGCTGACAGCAGATGAAAAACAGATCAACCAAAGTTCCGAAGGATTAGCATTATTCCTGGGATGTAACAGCTTTGTTGATTATGAAATGGGAAGAGTTCTGGATGTGATTAAAGAAAAGATGCCCAATGCTATGGTTATCTATACCTCTGATCATGGAGACATGTTGGGGGCACATAGGCTGTTTTCTAAAAACGCAGCTATCTATGATGAGGTGACTAATATTCCGCTGATCATTAAAGGTGGTGAAAAGGGAAAAGTAATTACAACACCGGCATCTCATATTGATATTACTCCGACAGTGATGGACTATTTTGGATTACGTATTCCGAAGTTACTGGAAGGAAAGAGCATGCTTCCACAGATATACGATACGACAATTAAGATAAACAGTGAAGTTTATACAGAGTTTACCAGATATGAGATAGATCATGATGGATTTGGTGGGCTTCAAATTATGAGAGGCGTCATTTCGGAGAACTATAAATTGGCAATTAATCTGCTTGACAAAGATGAGTTTTACGACTTAAAAAAGGATCCAGATGAAATGGTAAATGAAATAGATAATCCGGAATACTTGGAGATAATTCTGGAATATCATAGAAAACTTGTCACCCATATGAATGCAACTCGAGATCTTTATCGTGGTTATCAATGGTCTCTTAGACCCTGGAATAAAAATTTTACTCCAAGTTGGGATAACGAAGGGTTTACAAGACAACGAGAAAATGAGGAATATGAGCCTCGTCAGTTGGACTACGATACAGGGTTACCTATAAAAGAAGCTGTCAGAAGCAAGTATTTATATGAAATGGGGGGAGAACAATGACAAAGACAAAATATGCGGTCGATGCAGCAACAAGAAGAATTCGATTTAAAAGAAAATTAAAGTTAAATCTATGGTGTTGGATGTTTATGTCGCTGGCAGTTGGATTTTATATCTTATTCCAAGGGTATCCGATTATATGCAGTATTCAGTATTCATTGTTGGATTGGTCGGGAATGACATCTAATGCAACGTTTATCGGCTTACAAAACTATAAAGAGCTGATGCATGATGAATTGTTTTGGAATGCTTTTATAAATAGTTTTAAGTACATGGTAATGATAGTTCCGTTAGAACTTGCGGTGTCTTTGTTCCTTGCATATCTGCTAAATGATGAAAAAATGAAAGGACGTGGATTATACCGTACAATGTATTTTGTTCCTGTAGTTACGACTGCTTCTGTAGTGGGAATTATCATGATATTCATTTTGGGAGTTCAGGGACCGGTCAATCATCTTTTGGTCACACTACATATTCTGCAAAACCCGATTAATTTTCTAGGAAACGCAAAGTATGCGCTGCCTACATTGGTAATCATTTCGCTTTGGAAGGATTGCGGAACATATATGATTTACTGGCTGGCAGGACTGCAGGGAGTTTCGAAAGATGTATATGAAGCGGCAACCATTGATGGTGCAAACAGAAGACAAACTTTCTTCCATATTGTGTTGCCTCTGATTGCACCCACAGGAGGAATTATTGCAATATTATGTGCCATAAATTCTTTGAAGGTATTTGATATTGTGAAAACAATGACGGAAGGTGGCCCTTATTATGCAACAGATGTAATCGCAACGTATGTATATAGAACCGCATTTTCAAGTGAGATTGGAATGCCAAGACTTGGCTATGCGAGTGCAGCAGCTCTGTTCTTTGGAGGCGCCGTTATAATAATAGGAATACTTCTGAATGCAATGAAAGACCGTCTACAGAAGAATGTACAATAGGGGGTGGAACAGATGAGCAAAGAAAAAAAGATTCATATCGTTAAATCTGTGATTAAACATGGTTTGCTGCTTTGCGTTGGATTTTTCTGGATATATCCTTTTTTATGGATGATTTCCGCCTCGTTTAAGGGCCAGAATGAGTTCTTCCAAAACCGTATGGGATTGATTCCGGTACAGCCGACAATCGACAATTTTATTCGTATCTGGCAGAAAGCGGATTTTGGCACTTATTTTATCAATACAATTATTGTAACAGCATTTTCGGTTATCATTGTGCTGATTATGACGATGATGGCGGGATATGCTATGGGACGTTATAAATTTCTTGGCAGAAACCTATGCATGGCAGTTTTCTTGGCCAGTATTGCTATTCCGCTGGTGAGTACAATTATACCGACCTATGAAGTAGTCAAAGGAATGAATCTGGTAGGTACCAAGCTTGGATTGATCTTATCACAGGCAGGAGGAGCGCATGTTATCTTTTTGCTTCTGTTTACCAGCTTCTTTCAATCTGTACCAAATGAGTTGGAAGAGGCATCTAAGATAGATGGATGCAATTATTTTCAGACATTTTTCTATATTATGATGAAGCTGTGTAAGCCTGTCGCAACGACAGTAGTCATTATGGAAACCATTTGGGCTTGGAATGCATTCATGCTTCCTTTGGTATTAACTTTGAATAATCCGTCATCTAGGACACTTGCGGTTGGGTTATATGCATTCAAAGGAGAAAATACTGTTGATTGGACAGGCATTGCTGCCGGAGGTTCTATAGCTGTAATCCCGGTTATTATATTATTTGTTTTAATGCAGAAGCATTTTGTGGAAGGAATTGCCGGAGCTGTTAAAAGTTAATTGAAAACAATAATTTATATCAAAGAGAGGAGAAAAAGAAATGAAATTAAAACGACTTGGTACACTGTTATTGACTGCTATAATTGCAGCAACAACCCTGGCAGGATGTGGTGCAATGCCCTCAACAGGTAATGGAAATGAAACAGGCGAAAATGCAAGTGTCATAGCAGCAACAGAAGAGGACACCGATGGACAAATAACACTTCGGGTTGTTGACTGGAGCGACGGATCTGCTACGCAAAGAGAGGAGTTTCATAAGAAGTTCGAAGAAGCACACCCTGATATTAAAATTGAATATACTATGCTTACAGTAGATCAATTCAAAAATACTATTGTTACTATGATTAAATCTGGTGAGGGACCTGATTTGTTTCCGATTCCGGTGGGACTTACTTTAAATACAGCGGTAGAAGAAGGGTGGTTCCAGCCGATTAACGATTATGTAACCGATGAATTCCGAAATAAGTTTGATCCGGATGCCTTTGCAGAGGGAGTTACTGATATTGGGGATGACTGGTATACAGTTACAGAACAGATGCCAATCATTCAGTGCTTATTCTTCTATAATAAGGATATTTTGAACCAGGCAGGTGTTACGGAGGTTCCCACAACATATTCAGAGTTTAGAGAAGCCTGTAAAAAAGTTACAGAGATGGGGAATGGCAATGTTTATGGTCTGATTGATGGCGGAAAACAGATGAACCGTATGGACGTTATGGCAAGATCCCTGGCTGCAGCAGCTGGTGGTAAGGTAGCTGCAACGCAGAAAGTGCTGACGGATAATGGAGTGGCGCCTTACGACAGCAAGGAAATGAATGATGCGCTTGGATTTATTAAAGGTCTGGTAGATGATGGAAGTATTCATCCGGATACTATCAATATAAGTGCTCCGGAGGCAAGAGAATTATTTGCACAGGGACAGGCGGCATTCCTCTGCCAGGGAATGTGGTGTGTATCCCAGTGGGATGCAAATTATCCGGATTTGAATTATGGAGTTATGGCAGTTCCTGTTCCTGACGGAGTAACAAACACTTATGTTCAGGCAGGTGAATTATCTCCGTGGATGGGTATCTATAAGCAGTCCAAACATCCCAAGGAAGCAGCTGAATATTTAATGGCACTGTATGATGAACAATATGGATATCAGCAGAGCAATGTGGAAAGTGGAAGTTTTGTGTCTTGTATTCCGGAAATCAATGAAAAATACATGACCAATGAGCATATGAAACAATACTACACAATTGCAGAGGAAACATCCAGAGTAGTTCCTACTTTAGTAAAGAGAGATGAGAAAGCAAATGATTTTTATGCAGAAGTAAAGGATGTACAGCCTAGCTTAGGAGCAATTGTGCAGGGCATTATTTCCCAGAGTATTACTGATTATGACAGTGCATTAAAGACACTGGCAAATGATACAACTACAGAGTGGAAGCGTGCTTCGGAGGCAGTTGGAATGGATTATAGTTCATTGGAATTTCCTAACTGGGATGCGACGAAAGACTACACGGATGCGGATTACGAGACATTGAAGTAAGTGCATAAATTAAGAGAGTACAGAAAATGATGCGATGACTTAGTTATAAAGGAAATCGCATCGTTTTCTGCATATAGGTAATGTAGTATTTTAAAATATATTGAGAGACTAGCCATGAAAGAACAAAACAAGAAAAAAATACTATTGAGACTGTTTCTATCGACGCTATATTTAAGTGCATTCACCTTTGGTGGAGGCTATGTTATTGTAACCTTGATGAAGAAAAAGTTTGTGGATGAATGTCACTGGATAGAAGAAAACGAAATGTTGGATTTGGTGGCTATTGCACAATCCTCTCCGGGAGCCATTGCTGTCAATGGAGCCATTGTTGTAGGCTACAAGCTGGCAGGTATAGCGGGGACTGTCACGGCTATTTTTGGAACGGTGCTACCGCCTTTTGCTATTATTACGGTGATCTCCGTGTTTTATCAAGCCTTTCAGAGTAACTGGCTGATCAGCCAGTTGCTGGAAGGAATGCAGGCAGGAGTTGGTGCGGTAATTGCGTCTGTAACGTTAGACATGGGGACACCTGTTATAAAGGAAAAGGATATACTGTCTATTGCCATTATGGCAGGAGCATTTATTGCTGCATGCTTTTTTGAGGTGAATGTCATTTATATTATTATCACCTGTGGATTGATCGGAGTGATCAGAACGCTTACTTCCGGATGGAGGACTAAAAATTGATTTATTTACAATTGTTTTGGAGCTTTATTCAGATAGGAATGTTCAGCTTTGGAGGCGGGTATGCAGCCATGCCACTGATCCAGGGACAGGTGGTCAATACTCATGAGTGGCTGACTATGACAGAGTTTACGGATCTGATCACCATCTCACAGATGACACCGGGACCGATAGCTGTTAATTCTGCAACTTTTGTAGGGATGAAAATCGCAGGGATTCCCGGAGCGGTTGTGGCTACACTCGGCTGCATCCTGCCGTCATGCATTATAGTTACAATTCTGGCAAAACTGTATTTAAAATATCGGAATTTGGACACGCTGCAGGGAATATTGTATTCCCTGCGACCGGCAGTGGTTTCTATGATCGCTTCTGCAGGTGTGCTGATACTTGTCACGGCTTTTTGGGGAAGTGGCATTATCAACATTGATGGAATTAAATGGGACATGGTGCTGATTTTTGCAATCAGTGTGGTACTGCTTAGGAAAAC
>ENA-UOJT01001012-UOJT01001012.1-human-gut-metagenome-genome-assembly--contig:-C15-NODE-1012-length-19468-cov-11.020605_pt1 | contig 19468 bp, 18 predicted proteins | sample MGYA00242357_ERZ723904 | MGnify/ENA metagenome assembly ERZ723904 | reverse complement strand
AGCCAGTTTCGCGGAATAAGTACCTGAATCAGCGACCCCAACAAGACGCCTAATACCGCAGCTTTCCAGACAGCCAGGAAATAGACCATGGCGTAATCCCACGCCGCCTTCAGCGGGCTGGCATCCGCCTGCGCGAGTATCGATTTACCAATGCTGTGCGTTTCAGCGGCGGTGAAGGCCTTGCCATAGTACGGCTGCCATTTCACATACCAGAGGCCAATGATGACCACGAGAAAGAAGAGTGCGGGCTTCCACCATTGGACAGGTGTCGCCGCCTGAGATGAAGACTGACCAGTCATACCATTCCCCGGAGAGTGTTATTGAATAAGCCGGAGAAGTTTACGCCTCGCCCTGCGCGATTTCACGCAGTTTTGCCGAAGGGATGATATTGACCCCTTCCTGCGACGGTGCCAGCGCCTCTTTCAGCATCGCCTGCGCGACATCCCGCGCCTCAATGGACTTCCAGTTACCCGGCAGGATGCGAAACAGCGGAGCGAAAACAGACTCGTTAAAGCGCCGTTCGTCGCGGTGCCCCATCAGCATGGAAGGCCGCACAATGGTCAGATATTCCCACTTCTGGGCAATCAGCGCCTCTTCCATCTTGCCCTTCACCTGGTTGTAAAAAAACGGCGAGCCGGTGCTCGCGCCGTGCGAACTGACCACCAGAAAATGCTTTGCCCCCAGCTTTTTTGCCGTCAGTGCGGTATCCACCACCAGGGTGTAATCCGCATGGACAAAGGCTTCTTTACTGCCCGCCTCACGCCGCGTCGTACCGAGACAGCAAAAGGCGATATCAATCGGGTCCTGCACCTGCGCCAGCGCGTCGGTGAGCTGCGGGTCGTGTGGGTTAAAGACGCCAGAGATATCCAGCAGCGGGCGACGCGTCGGTGCGGCGATATAGTTAATATGGCGATCCTGGATCAGCAGCCGCAGCAGATGCCCGCCGACCAGCCCGGTTGCGCCCGTAATCAGTACCTGGCTCATCGTATCCCCTTTACAGAATTGTCCGTTTGCGAACTCAGCGTGGTCGACCACACTTAGAAGTCTGTTACAGGTAAGTATTTACCACAAGCGGAGAAAAATCAGTCTGAAGCCAAAACAACGGAGGAAGCATGGGCAAGAAAATCGCAGTCTTGATTACCGACGAGTTTGAAGATTCAGAATTCACCTCTCCTGCAGAGGCATTCCGCAAGGCGGGACATGAGGTCATTACCATTGAGAAAGAAGCGGGCAAAACGGTGAAAGGCCATAAGGGCGAAGCCAGCGTGACCATCGACGAAACCATCGATAACGTCAGCCCGTCTGATTTCGACGCCCTGCTGTTACCCGGCGGCCATTCACCGGATTCCCTGCGCGGGGACGAGCGTTTCGTCACTTTCACACGTGACTTTGTCGCTACCGGAAAACCGGTCTTTGCTATCTGTCACGGCCCGCAGCTGCTGATCAGCGCCGACGTGGTCCGCGGACGTAAGCTGACGGCGGTGAAACCGATCGTGATCGATCTGAAAAATGCGGGGGCTGAGTTTTACGATCAGGAAGTGGTCAACGACAAAGACCAGTTGATCACCAGCCGGACCCCGGACGATCTTCCGGCGTTTAACCGGGAAGCGCTACGCCTGCTCGGCGCGTAGCCAGTGAAGCTTCTTGCCAAAGCCCAGCGTGTTGTCGGTAAATTTCAGCTCATCGAGGCGGATTTCCCACACCGGGGCTTTTAGCGCAGCGGCAACCGGGAAGCGGCGCGTGTAGTGCTTACGGCGCGCGTCGCTCTCTTCTCCCTCCAGCCGACGGATCTCTCCCTTGAACTGCACGCCACGGATCAACGCGACCATTTTGGGCTGGCCATTTACCGTACCCGCCACCTTCGCCTGCTGGCCGGTCATTTGCGCATGCCGCGTTTTGTCTTCGCTCATGACATAGAAGGCTACGCGCTCGGGATCGTAGTAATAAAAGGCGTTCGCGCACCACATCTCTTCGTCTTTACAGACGCACCAGGTGACGACATGCTGCTTCGCCAGCCAGCGGTTAATGGCTGCCAGTGTTTCCATTTTCGCTCTCTCTCATGCTATGGTGCGTTCACCTTAACATACTGAATCTGTTTACCGTGTGCTGGTTTCTCTATCTCGTCCGAACCGCTGATAACGCACTCTACACCGGGATCACTACCGATGTGGCGCGGCGTTTTTTACAACATCAAACGGGGAAAGGGGCAAAAGCGCTGCGGGGGAAAGGTGAACTTCAGCTGGCTTTTTACGCCGCCGTCGGCGACAGGTCGCTGGCGCTCAGGCTGGAATACCGGATTAAACAGCTGACGAAGCGCCAGAAAGAGCGCCTCGTTACCGGAGATGGCTCCTTTGAGGCGCTACGCGAAAGCCTGCTCAGAAACGATTGAAGTGATCGTGGTAATCAACCAGGCCACTCACACCGTTCAGGGCATCATCCGCCAGGCGATGTACCTGGAAGGCGGATTCGGTACCCGGCCAGCGGCAGCGCAGATCGTAATGCGCGGCCTGCTCGAAGCCTAAGCGGCCATAAAATGCCGGATCGCCCAGCGTGACCACGGCGGCATAGCCAAACTCATTCAGCGAGTCCAGCCCTTCATACACCAGCTGGCGCGCCAGGCCCTGGCCGCGATAGTTCTCATCGACCGCCAGCGGTGCCATGCCTACCCACTGCAGATCTTCGCCCTGAACAATTACCGGGCTGAAGGCAACATAGCCAACAACCTGACCTTCGTCATCGGTGGCTACCAGCCCTAAAGTAATCAGGCCGTCTTCACGGAGATCGTGGACCAGTTGGGCCTCCGCATCGCTCTCAAAAGCGCGGCGTAACAACGCATCGATACCCGGTGCATCAATCCCAATTTCGACTCGAATCAGCATGGCTCACCTACTGAAGTGTGTTTACTGTCAGGCGGGGTTTTCAGCCCGGCCTCAACGAAATCTGCCATTTGCATCAGCATCACGCGCAGCGCTTTCGGCATCTGCTCCAGCTCAATGGCATCCATTAAATTTTTCACGTACAGACCCAGCTCCGTATCGCCTTCAATGACCAGACGGCGCTGGAAGAATAACGTATCCGGATCCTGTTTACGCGCGGCGATCATCAGCAGATCGCTGGCACTGGCGCTAAAGCTCACATCCGCCTCGGCGGACTCACGCACAATGAGTTGATCATTCTCAACCGAGGTAAACCAGCGCAGCCCGATGTCACGCACCTCAATGCTCAGCCAGCGGCCTTCCAGAAACTCCAGCTCGCCGTCCTGCAGCGCCTGGCGGAATTGCCAGCTCAGGACCTGCTCGAGCACCTGACGTTTTAGCGCGAACGGCGCCAGTTTCACCGGCACGCTCAGCATTGATGGACCGAATTGTACGAGACGTGAACGCAGTTTATCCAGCACGAGCTTTACTCCCTGATAGCAATAGTCCCGCTATTTTGCCATATCCGACGCACAACATAGCGGCGTAAATCAACAAACCGTCGTCCGGTGACGCTCATTATTGGTGTCATCAATACGCCATTAGCTGCCTTAAATCAAAAATTGTCGCCCAGGGGTTAATTAAAATCCCAGCTCGTTAACAATTTTGCGATCGACTACATCAGGATAATTTATGGAGCTGCTCTGCCCTGCCGGTAACCTACCGGCGCTTAAGGCGGCCATCGAAAATGGGGCCGATGCGGTCTATATCGGGCTGAAAGATGATACCAACGCCCGCCATTTTGCTGGCCTCAACTTTACGGAGAAAAAGCTTCAGGAAGCCGTTAACTTCGTTCACCAGCACCGCCGCAAACTGCATATTGCCATTAATACCTTTGCGCATCCTGACGGCTATGCCCGCTGGCAGCGCGCGGTAGATATGGCCGCACAGCTGGGTGCCGATGCGTTAATCCTGGCCGACCTCGCCATGCTTGAGTATGCGGCAGAACGCTATCCGCATATTGAGCGCCACGTCTCTGTTCAGGCATCAGCCACGAATGAAGAGGCCGTGCGTTTTTATCATCAACACTTTGACGTCGCTCGCGTGGTGCTGCCCCGCGTGCTCTCCATTCATCAGGTTAAGCAACTCGCGCGCGTCACGCCAGTGCCGCTGGAAGTTTTTGCCTTTGGCAGCCTGTGCATCATGGCCGAAGGCCGTTGCTACCTTTCTTCTTATTTAACCGGTGAATCACCCAATACCGTTGGGGCCTGCTCTCCTGCCCGCTTTGTCCGCTGGCAACAAACCCCGCAGGGGCTGGAATCACGCCTGAATGAAGTGTTGATTGACCGCTATCAGGACGGCGAAAACGCGGGTTATCCAACGTTATGCAAAGGCCGATATCTGGTTGACGGTGAGCGCTACCACGCGCTGGAAGAGCCTACCAGCCTCAACACGCTGGAGCTGCTGCCGGAACTGCTGGCGGCGAATATTGCCTCGGTAAAAATTGAAGGTCGCCAGCGTAGCCCGGCCTATGTGAGCCAGGTGGCGAAAGTCTGGCGTCAGGCTATCGACCGCTGCATGGCGGACCCGCAAAACTATGCTCCGCAGGCAGCCTGGATGGAGACGCTCGGTTCTATGTCCGAAGGCACGCAAACGACGCTTGGCGCGTATCACCGTAAATGGCAGTGAGATAACCATGAAATATTCATTAGGACCGGTGCTCTACTACTGGCCAAAAGAGACGCTGGAAGATTTTTACCAACAGGCCGCCACCAGCAGCGCTGATGTGATTTATCTCGGTGAAGCCGTGTGCAGCAAGCGCCGCGCCACCAAAGTGGGCGACTGGCTGGAGATGGCGAAAAGTCTCGCCGGAAGCGGTAAACAGGTGGTGCTCTCGACGCTCGCGCTGGTGCAAGCCTCGTCCGAACTGGGTGAACTGAAACGCTACGTTGAAAACGGTGAGTTCCTGCTGGAAGCAAGCGACCTGGGCGTAGTGAACATGTGCGCCGAACGTAAGTTACCGTTCGTCGCGGGTCATGCACTGAACTGCTATAACGCCGTCACGCTGCGCCTGCTGCTCAAACAGGGAATGACGCGCTGGTGTATGCCGGTGGAACTCTCCCGCGACTGGCTGGTAAACCTGCTGACGCAGTGTGACGATCTCGGCATTCGCAATCAATTTGAAGTGGAAGTGCTGAGCTACGGCCATCTTCCGCTGGCTTATTCCGCGCGCTGCTTTACCGCGCGTTCGGAAGACCGCCCGAAAGACGAGTGTGAAACCTGCTGCATCAAGTACCCGAACGGGCGCAGCGTGCTATCCCAGGAAAATCAGCAGGTGTTTGTCCTGAACGGGATTCAGACCATGAGCGGCTATGTCTATAACCTGGGCAACGAACTGGCGTCAATGGACGGCCTGGTGGATATGGTGCGTTTATCCCCTCTGGATACCGGCGTGTTCACGATGCTGGACGCCTTCCGCGCAAATGAAACCGGCGCCGCTCCGCTGCCGCTGACGGCAAACAGCGACTGTAATGGTTACTGGAAACGCCTGGCCGGGCTGGAACTGCAGGCCTAAAAAAGGCTCACTTTGTTAACAACGGTTATCATTTTTTAATGCAGTATTAAAGATTGACCGTCGACAAAGTGAGCTGTTATGACTGACAAAACCCTTCCGTTTTCGGTGCTGGACCTGGCGCCGATCCCACAAGGCTCCTCGGCCAGAGAAGCCTTTTCGCATTCTCTCGATCTGGCTCAACTGGCTGAAAAGCGTGGCTACCATCGCTACTGGCTGGCCGAGCACCACAACATGGTCGGCATTGCCAGCGCCGCCACCTCGGTCCTGATTGGTTATCTGGCGGCGAACACAACGACATTGCACCTGGGCTCCGGTGGCGTGATGCTGCCGAACCACGCCCCGCTGGTGATTGCCGAGCAGTTTGGCACGCTGAATACCCTCTATCCTGGCCGTATTGATTTGGGGCTGGGGCGTGCGCCGGGTAGCGACCAGCCGACCATGCGCGCCCTGCGTCGCCATATGAGCGGCGATATCGACAACTTCCCGCGCGATGTGGCTGAACTGGTTGACTGGTTTGACGCGCGCGATCCGAACCCACACGTGCGCCCGGTGCCGGGCTACGGCGAGAAGATCCCGGGTGGCTGCTGGGTTCGAGTCTTTATAGCGCGCAGCTTGCTGCGCAGCTGGGTCTGCCGTTTGCGTTTGCCTCGCATTTCGCACCGGATATGCTGCATCAGGCTCTGCATCTCTATCGTACGAACTTTAAACCGTCTGAACGTCTGGAGAAACCGTACGCGATGGTGTGTATTAACATCATTGCCGCCGACAGTAATCGCGATGCTGAATTCCTGTTTACCTCCATGCAGCAGGCGTTTGTGAAGCTGCGCCGCGGTGAGACGGGGCAACTTCCACCGCCGGTGGAGAATATGCATCAGCTGTGGTCTGCCTCTGAGCAGTATGGCGTGCAGCAGGCGCTGAGCATGTCGCTGGTGGGGGATAAAGCGAAAGTGCGGCACGGTCTGGAAGCGGTGCTGCGTGAAACGCAGGCGGGTGAGATTATGGTTAACGGCCAGATTTTCGATCACCAGGCGCGTTTGCATTCGTTTGATTTGGCGATGCAGGTGAAAGAGGAGTTGGTGGGGTAGTTTTTTGCTTTGCTCCCTCTCCCTTTGGGAGAGGGTCGGGGTGAGGGAGCAAGCCGCACGTTTTACTGGTATACCGGCAACAGATTAAAGCTCGACAGCACGTGAATCACCGCGTTACCCACCCCAAACACCAGAATCAGCGCAATCATCGGTTTGCCACCCCAGACGCGGAATTTAGGGCTACCGAAGCGTTTACGTGATTTACGCGCCAGCAGCGCCGGCACAATCGCCGCCCAGATGGTTGCCGCCAGACCCGCATAGCCGATGGCGTACAGGAAACCGTTCGGCCACAGCAGCCCCCCCGCAACGGGCGGCAGGAACGTCAGCAGCGCCGTTTTGAAACGTCCCATCGCGGAATCATCAAAGCCAAACAGATCCGCCAGGTAGTCAAACAGACCCAGCGTCACGCCGAGGAAAGAGCTCGCCACAGCAAAGTTGGAGAAGATCACCAGCAGCAGATCCAGGCTACGGCTGTTCAGCACACCGCTCAACGCCTGAACCAGCACATCAATGTTACCGCCCTTCTGCGCAATATCGATGAACGCCGGGCGCGGGATGTTGCCCATCGTACCAAGCAGCCAAATCACATACAGGCCCAGCGCCAGCAGCGTACCGTAGACCAGACACTTCACGATGGTGCGTGGATCTTTGCCGTAGTACTTCATCAGGCTCGGCACGTTACCGTGGTAGCCAAACGATGCCAGACAGAACGGCAGCGTCATCAGCAGATACGGGGTGTAGGAAGTATTCACTTCCGCGACATTAAACAGCGTGGCGGGCGTGACGTGCCCCAGCAGGCTACCGAAGGTCAGGAAGAAGGTGATGACCTTTGCGCCCAACACAATCGCCGTCATGCGGCTCACCGCTTTGGTACTCATCCAGACGATAAAGGCCACGCCCAGAGCAAAACACAGACCCGCCAGACGCGCCGGAACGTTTAGCGACATCTCAGCAAAGGTGTGGTGCAGTATCGAACCGCTCGCGGAAATGTACGCGTAGGTCAGAATGTAGAGCACAAACGCGATGGAAAGCCCGTTTACCAGGTTCCAGCCCTTGCCCAGCAGATCTTTGGTGATGGTGTCGAAGCTGGAGCCAATGTGGTAGTTGAGGTTCGCCTCAAGGATCATCAGCCCGGAATGGAGCATACAGAACCAGGTAAAGACCAGCGCCGCCAGCGACCAGAAGAACCACGCACCGGACATGACCACAGGCAGGGAAAACATCCCGGCACCTATAATGGTTCCGCCGATGATCACCACGCCGCCAAGCAGCGACGGTGACGTTTGGGTGGTGGTTAGTGTCGCCATACAGCCTTTTCTCCAGTCAATTATGCGGTTCTGCATTTTAGTGTGACGCACTGTACCAGTACAAGAGTACAAAGGGAATAAAAAAAGCCCCGATTGCATTTATCGGGGCTGTATATTTTACTTTACGTCAGTAAGCGTAAGGCTTACGCGTCACCGAAACGACGACGGCTGGTGCCTTCTTCACGACGTGGGCCACGGTTTTCGCGGCGCTCGCCGGAGAAACGACGACCTTCACCACCGCGACTTTCTGTGCGACCGCCTTCACGACGCTCGCCGCCGAAACTGCGGCCACCGCCACGACGTTCGCCGCCACGGTCAGGACGTGGCTGAGCATCGCCCAGCAGCTGCATGTTCATCGGCTTGTTCAGGATGCGGGTGCGAGTAAAGTGCTGCAGTACTTCGCCCGGCATACCTTTTGGCAGCTCGATGGTAGAGTGGGATGCGAACAGCTTGATGTTACCGATGTAACGGCTGCTGATGTCGCCTTCGTTAGCGATCGCGCCAACGATGTGACGAACTTCAACACCATCATCACGGCCCACTTCAATGCGGTACAGTTCCATATCGCCCGCTTCACGGCGTTCACGACGTGGACGGTCTTCACCACCACGCTCTGGACGGTCACCACGTGGGCCACGATCGTTACGGTCGCCACGACGTTCAAAGCGATCGTCACGGTCACGGAATTCACGCTTAGGACGCATTGGCGCATCAGGTGGCACGATCAGAGTACGTTCGCCCTGCGCCATTTTCAGCAGTGCCGCAGCCAGGGTTTCCATGTCCAGCTCTTCGCCTTCAGCCGTAGGCTGAATCTGCGACAGCAGTGCACGGTACTGATCCAGATCGCTGCTTTCCAGCTGCTGCTGTACTTTCGCGGCGAATTTTTCCAGACGGCGTTTGCCCAGCAGTTCTGCGTTTGGCAGTTCAGCTTCTGGAATAGTCAGCTTCATGGTGCGTTCGATGTTACGCAGCAGACGACGCTCGCGGTTCTCAACGAACAGCAGCGCACGGCCCGCACGACCCGCACGACCGGTACGGCCGATACGGTGAACGTAAGACTCGGAATCCATCGGGATGTCGTAGTTAACAACCAGGCTGATACGCTCAACGTCCAGACCACGTGCTGCCACGTCGGTTGCAATCAGGATATCCAGACGACCGTCTTTCAGGCGCTCCAGCGTCTGCTCACGCAGAGCCTGGTTCATGTCACCGTTCAGTGCTGCGCTGTTGTAGCCGTTACGCTCCAGCGCTTCAGCCACTTCCAGGGTCGCGTTTTTGGTACGCACGAAGATAATCGCCGCATCAAAATCTTCCGCTTCCAGGAAACGTACCAGCGCTTCGTTTTTGCGCATGCCGTACACAGACCAGTAGCTCTGGCTGATGTCCGGGCGAGTGGTGACGCTGGACTGAATACGCACTTCCTGAGGATCTTTCATGAAGCGTTTGGTGATACGACGAATCGCTTCTGGCATGGTAGCAGAGAACAGCGCGGTCTGATGACCTTCTGGGATCTGCGCCATGATGGTTTCGACGTCTTCGATGAAGCCCATACGCAGCATTTCATCTGCTTCGTCCAGTACCAGACCACTCAGTTTAGAGAGATCCAGCGTACCGCGCTTCAGGTGATCCAGCAGACGGCCCGGCGTACCGACAACAATCTGTGGGCCCTGGCGCAGGGCGCGTAACTGCACGTCATAACGCTGGCCACCGTAAAGGGCTACCACGTTTACGCCGCGCATATGTTTAGAGAATTCCGTCATGGCTTCAGCAACCTGAACAGCCAGTTCACGGGTTGGAGCCAGGACAAGGATCTGCGGTGCACGCAGGTCCGGATCGATGTTGTTCAGCAGCGGCAGCGAGAACGCTGCAGTTTTACCGCTACCAGTCTGGGCCATGCCCAGCACGTCACGACCAGAAAGCAGGTGTGGGATACACTCAGCCTGGATCGGAGATGGTTTTTCGTAACCCAGATCGTTAAGGGCTTCAAGGATAGGAGCCTTCAGGCCCAGATCTGCAAAAGTGGTTTCGAATTCAGCCATGTAGTACAAGTGCCTCGATATTAATGGCGGCCAGTCTACTTAGCTCATCGTGAAAATGATTAGCAATTTTCATTGAAAAGTGTGAACCGGCTCAAAGTAGGTGTATTGACGAACAACAACGCCCTCACCAGTTAAGGTGATGGCAATCAAAAGATTACGGGCTGATGTTTATGTCGTCAGCTATTGCTGGTCCGATTCTGCCAGGTCGTCTTGCTCCTGGCCCAAGAGCGATAATTCCAACAATGCATAACGGTGCTCAACGAAGTTGTGTACGTTGTTAGCAACCGCTAATTTGAACAGTGCCGTAGCGCTGTCCTTATCCCCCAGACTTAGGTAGTACTTACCTAAATAGAAGTTGGTTTCACTGAGATGCTCAGCGAGCGAGGTGTTATCCGTTGCGTCCGCCTTGAGGCGTTCCATCAGCGTTGCTTCGCTAATGTTGCCCAGGTAGAACTCGACAATGTTCCATCCCCACTGTTCCTTGTCCGATTTATCGAAGCGCTGTTTCAGGGCCTCTTTTGCCTGCTTCTCATCGAGCTTCTGCTCAACGATGTAAAGCCACAGGCTACGGAAAGGATCATTAGGATCGTCTTGATAAAACGCCAGCAGATCATCTTGCGCTAACTTATCACGACCGCCGTAGTACAATGCGATACCGCGATTCAAGTGCGCGTAGTTGTAAGTTGGATCAAGCTCAAGTACAGAATCAAACGCTTCATAGGCAGCATCAAAATTGCCTGCCTGCGTTAAATATATGCCTAAGTAATTGAATACTTCAGGCATATCCGGTCGGATTGCCAGCGCTTGCGAAAAATCGTTACGCGCTAATGCCCTCAGACCGAGACTATCATACAACACTCCGCGCTCATATAAAAGCTGTGCGCGTTCGTCATCGGTTAAAGCCCGACTGGCAAGGATTTGTTCCATACGTGCCAGAATCACTTCCTGCTGTAAAGTCGGTTGCAATGGTACCGCGAGGACTTCACTTTTACGCCAGGAAGTATTACTGCATCCTGCAAGCGTAAGTGCTGTCGCAACGAAACACCAGCGCAAAAAAGGCTTCATTTCCCACTCCCGAAGACCACGGTTGAATGAACGTCCTGTTCCCGGTTGCTAACAAGGCGTCCTGCCCGGTTAAAAGCCCCCCGCCGCAGCGGAGGGCAAATGGCAACCTTACTCGCCCTGTTCAGCAGCCGGAGCTTCCGGTGCTGCAGCAGGTTGAGACTGCTCAGTCGCTTCTTTAATGCTCAGACGGATACGGCCCTGGCGATCAACTTCCAGAACTTTCACCGGTACTTCCTGACCCATCTGCAGGTAATCGGTCACTTTCTCAACGCGTTTATCAGCGATTTGAGAGATGTGGACCAGACCTTCTTTACCGCCACCAATGGCAACAAATGCGCCAAAGTCAACGATACGGGTCACTTTACCATTGTAGACGCGGCCCACTTCGATTTCTGCAGTGATCTCTTCGATACGACGAATCGCGTGTTTCGCTTTCTCACCGTCGGTCGCTGCGATCTTCACAGTACCGTCATCTTCAATTTCGATGGTGGTGCCGGTTTCTTCGGTCAGAGCACGGATTACAGAACCGCCTTTACCGATAACATCTTTGATCTTGTCCGGGTTGATCTTGATGGTATGGATACGCGGTGCGAACTCAGAGATATCGCCACGCGGCGCGTTGATCGCCTGTTCCATTACCCCCAGGATATGCAGACGCGCACCTTTAGCCTGGTTCAGTGCAACCTGCATGATCTCTTTGGTGATACCTTCAATTTTGATATCCATCTGCAATGCAGAGATACCGTCACGGGAACCCGCAACTTTGAAGTCCATATCGCCCAGGTGATCTTCGTCGCCCAAAATGTCAGACAGTACAACGTAGTTGTCGCCTTCTTTCACCAGACCCATTGCGATACCCGCAACGGCAGCTTTGATCGGCACGCCTGCGTCCATCAGCGCCAGAGACGCGCCGCACACGGAAGCCATAGAAGAGGAACCGTTGGATTCGGTGATTTCAGACACAACACGTACGGTGTACGGGAATTTGTCCATATCCGGCATTACTGCCAGCACGCCGCGCTTCGCCAGACGACCGTGACCAATTTCACGACGCTTCGGAGAACCGACCATGCCGGTTTCGCCTACGGAGTACGGAGGGAAGTTGTAGTGGAACAGGAAGGTATCGGTACGTTCGCCCATCAGTTCATCAAGAACCTGCGCGTCACGAGCGGTACCCAGCGTTGCGGTAACCAGCGCCTGAGTTTCACCACGGGTGAACAGCGCAGAACCGTGAGTACGCGGCAGCACGCCAGTACGCACATCCAGACCACGAATCATATCTTTTTCACGACCGTCGATACGCGGTTCGCCTGCCAGTACGCGGCTACGAACAACGTTTTTCTCGATAGCGTGCAGAATTTCACCCAGTTCGTTTTCGTCCAGGGTTTCATCTTCATCAAGCAGCGTCGCGATGGTTTCAGATTTGATGACATCAACCTGCGCATAACGCTCTTGTTTGTCGGTGATGCGGTAAGCATCGCTCAGACGAGCTTCAGCCAGTGCAGCAACGCGCGCGTTCAGCGCTTCGTTTACCGGCTCCGGCTGCCAGTCCCAACGCGGTTTACCAGCTTCTTTCACCAGTTCATTGATGTTCTGAATAACAACCTGCTGTTGTTCATGACCGAAGACTACTGCGCCCAGCATCTGGTCTTCGCTCAGCAGTTCAGCTTCAGATTCAACCATCAGTACAGCGGCTTCAGTACCCGCAACAACCAGATCCAGTTTGCTCTCTTTCAACTCGTCCTGAGTTGGGTTCAGTACGTACTGGTCATTGATGTAACCTACGCGGGCAGCACCAATCGGACCATTGAACGGAATACCAGACAGAGACAGTGCTGCGGAAGCACCAATCATCGCGACGATATCCGGGTTAACTTGCGGGTTAACAGAAACCACGGTGGCGATAACCTGAACTTCGTTGACGAAGCCTTCCGGGAACAGCGGGCGAATCGGGCGGTCAATCAGACGCGCGATCAGGGTTTCGCCTTCGCTTGGGCGGCCTTCACGACGGAAGAAGCTACCCGGGATACGACCAGCAGCGTAGGTACGCTCCTGATAGTTAACGGTCAGTGGGAAGAAGTCCTGACCTGGTTTGGCTTTTTTCTGGCCAACAACGGTAACGAATACCGCAGTGTCATCCATGCTAACCATAACAGCGGCAGTAGCCTGACGAGCCATCATGCCGGTTTCCAGAGTCACGGTGTGTTGGCCGTACTGGAATTTACGAACGATCGGATTAAGCAATGTAATATCCTTTCTCTTTCTTAGACAGTACCTTACGGCACTGGTGTTAATACCCGATCTTCTGCGCATCCTCGCGACTAATGACAACCCTAACCCAGCTCTATGTGGGTAAAGCCTCTCATTAGCCGCGCGAACCTCTGCAGCGGAAGATCATTCATAGCAACAATACATTAGTTTCCAGTGAATTGCTGCCGTCAGCTTGAAAAAAGGGGCCACTCAGGCCCCCTTTTCTGAAACTCGCAAGAATTAGCGACGCAGACCCAGGCGCTCGATGAGCTGGGTGTAACGTGCTACGTCTTTACGTTTCAGGTAGTCGAGCAGTTTACGACGCTGAGAAACCATGCGCAGCAGACCACGACGGCTGTGGTGATCTTTTTTGTGCTCTGCAAAGTGACCCTGCAGGTGGTTAATCTGTGCAGTCAGCAGAGCAACCTGAACTTCGGTAGAACCGCTGTCGTTAGTACCACGACCAAACTCAGAAACGATTTTAGCTTTAGCTTCAACGCTTAGAGACATTTTAAAACTCCAAAGTATAAAGAATGTAAGGGTGCCGATCTCTAATTCAGCGACCCCATGTACGCCTCGCAGATTGTTAAACAATTTACCAGGCGTTAAGCGGCAATATTCTACTCGTCTCCCCTGCTTATCGCAAGATGAGGCGTTATCACCGTCACGCGTCGACCGGATATTCGACGACCAGACGACGCGGCGCAACGCGCCCTTCACCATCCATTTCGCCCATTCCGATAAACTTTCCGTCGTCACCTTCGGTCACGCGCACCAGCCCTTCCAGCGGAGCTTCCGCCGTGCGAACCGGGTTGCCGTTCTTAAAGTAAACGGACGATGTTAAAGGAAGATTAACCACCGGGAAGTCCGCTGCCGGACTGTCCATTGGCATCAGCAAGGGATCCAGCAACGATGCTGGCGCGATCCCCTGTACTTCCGCCTGTTCAACCAGCTCGCGCAGGTGCTCAAGCGTCACCATCCGCTCAACCGGGTACTTACTCACCGCCAGACGGCGCAGGTAGATAACATGCGCACCGCAGCCCAGTTTTTCACCGAGGTCGTCGATGATGGTGCGAATGTACGTCCCTTTGGAACAGTGCACTTCCAGCTCCAGCTCATCACCTTCGTGGCGAATAAAGAGCAGCTCATACACGGTTATCGGACGGGCTTCGCGCGGAACGTCAATGCCCTGACGCGCATATTCGTAGAGTTTCTTGCCCTGGTATTTCAGGGCGGAATACATCGACGGCACCTGCATCGTGTCCCCGCGGAAGCTCTCCAGCGCAGCGTCAAGCTGTTCAGCACTGAAGGTCACCGGACGTTCTTCCACGACCTGGCCATCCGCGTCGGAGGTATCCGTGCGCTGGCCGAGCTTCGCGATAACGCGGTAACGCTTATCGGAGTCGAGCAGATACTGGGAAAACTTTGTCGCCTCTCCCAGGCAGATCGGCAGCATACCGGTCGCCAGCGGATCGAGCGCGCCGGTGTGGCCCGCCCGGTTGGCGTTATAAAGACGCTTCACTTTTTGCAGCACGTCGTTGCTGGATGCCCCCTGCGGTTTGTCCAGCAGCAGCACGCCATGCACGTCGCGACCACGACGACGAGGACGACTCATTAGTCCTCCTTGCTGTCGTCCGTCGGGTTAACACGACGTTCGTCGTCATGTTTCACCACGCTGGTCACCAGATTGGACATGCGCATACCTTCTACCAGCGAGTTGTCGTAGAAGAAGGTCAGCTCAGGCACGATACGCAGACGCATCGCTTTGCCGAGCAGAGAGCGGATAAACCCGGAGGCTTCCTGCAGCGCTTTAATGCCGTTCTTCACGGCCGCTTCGTCCTGATCGTTCAGGAAGGTGACGAACACTTTGGCGTAGGCCAGGTCACGGGACATTTCCACGCCGGACACGGTGGTCATCACGCCGATGCGAGGGTCTTTAATTTCGCGTTGCAGGATAAGCGCGATCTCTTTTTGCATTTCCTGCGCCACGCGCTGTGGGCGACCAAATTCTTTCGCCATAATAAATTCTCCAGACAAAAAAGGGGCTTAAGCCCCTTTTGAAATAATTGCCGGATGGCGCTTCGCTAACCCGGCCTACGATCTCAATTAATCGATGCTGCGTTGGATCTCGATGATTTCGAACACTTCGATCATATCGCCAACGCGTACGTCGTTGTAGTTCTTCACACCGATACCACATTCCATGCCGTTACGGACTTCGTTAACGTCATCTTTGAAGCGGCGCAGAGATTCCAGCTCACCTTCGTAGATAACCACGTTGTCACGCAGTACGCGGATTGGGTTGTGACGCTTGATGGTACCTTCGGTAACCATACAGCCCGCGATCGCACCGAATTTCGGTGATTTGAACACGTCACGCACTTCAGCCAGACCGATGATCTGCTGTTTCAGCTCAGGAGACAGCATGCCGCTCATCGCCGCTTTCACTTCGTCGATCAGGTTATAGATGACGGAGTAGTAGCGCAGATCCAGGCTTTCCGCTTCGATCACGCGGCGAGCAGAAGCATCAGCACGCACGTTGAAGCCTACCAGGATGGCGTTGGACGCAGCAGCCAGGGTCGCGTCGGTTTCGGTGATACCACCTACGCCAGAACCGATGATCTTCACTTTCACTTCGTCGGTAGACAGTTTCAGCAAGGAGTCGGAGATCGCTTCCACAGAACCCTGAACGTCAGCTTTCAGCACAACGTTCACTTCGTGAACTTCACCCTCGGTCATGTTAGCAAACATGTTCTCGAGTTTAGATTTCTGCTGACGAGCCAGTTTAACTTCACGGAATTTGCCCTGACGATACAGTGCCACTTCACGCGCTTTCTTCTCGTCACGCACGACGGTCACTTCGTCACCGGCAGCCGGCACACCGGACAGACCGAGGATTTCAACTGGAATGGACGGACCCGCTTCCAGCACTTCCTGACCCAGTTCGTTACGCATCGCACGAACACGACCGTATTCGAAGCCACACAGAACGATATCGCCCTTGTGCAGAGTACCTTCACGTACCAGAACGGTAGCAACCGGACCACGACCTTTATCGAGGAAGGATTCGATAACCGCACCGCTCGCCATACCTTTACGTACCGCTTTCAGCTCCAGAACTTCCGCCTGCAGCAGGATAGCATCCAGCAGTTCATCAATACCGGTACCCGCTTTTGCAGATACGTGTACGAACTGGCTTTCGCCGCCCCACTCTTCTGGCAGGATGCCGTACTGGGAGAGTTCGTTCTTAACGCGATCCGGATCGGCTTCTGGTTTATCGATTTTGTTCACAGCAACCACCACCGGAACACCCGCCGCTTTCGCGTGCTGGATAGCTTCGATGGTCTGCGGCATTACACCGTCGTCTGCAGCAACAACCAGGACTACGATGTCCGTTGCCTGCGCACCACGTGCACGCATTGAAGTAAACGCGGCGTGCCCCGGGGTGTCCAGGAAGGTGATCATGCCGTTTTCAGTTTCAACGTGGTATGCACCAATGTGCTGGGTAATGCCGCCCGCTTCGCCAGAGGCCACTTTCGTTGAACGAATGTAGTCCAGCAGAGAGGTTTTACCGTGGTCAACGTGACCCATGATGGTCACAACCGGAGCGCGCGGTTCAGCCGCAGCACCCGTGTCACGGTCGCTCATTACCGCCTCTTCCAGCTCGTTTTCACGACGCAGGATAACTTTGTGGCCCATCTCTTCAGCAACCAGCTGTGCGGTTTCCTGATCGATAACCTGGTTGATGGTTGCCATTGCGCCCAGTTTCATCATCGCTTTGATGACCTGAGAGCCTTTAACCGCCATCTTGTTCGCCAGTTCGCCAACGGTGATGGTTTCGCCGATCACGACGTCACGGTTAACAGCCTGAGCGGGCTTCTGGAAGCTCTGCTGCAGAGCGGAACCTTTACGCTTGCCACCTTTACCACCGCGAACAGCAGCGCGTGCTTCTTCACGATCGGCTTTGGATTCAGCGTGCTTGTTACCTTTCTTCGCCGGACGCGCAGCTTTTGCATTACGACCACGGCCACGGCCGCCTTCTACTTCACGGTCGTTGTCATCTTCAGCCTGACGTGCGTGCTGAGAAGTGGTGACGTGGTAGTCGCTGGTGTCTTCAGTCGGTTCAACGGTATTCACACCGTTCTTCTCGTTTTCTTCTGCCATACGGCGTGCTTCTTCAGCGACGCGGCGAGCTTCTTCTTCGAGCTTGCGGCGTGCTTCTTCTTCGGCTTTACGCTTCAGTTCGGCAGCTTCATTTTCACGACGGGCTTTTTCAGCCTGGGCAGTTTTGGTCATTTCGTCTGTCTGTTGATTGCTCACTTTGTCTTTTTCCGCAGCGTCACGCTTCACTTTATCACTGGCGTCGCGTTTCGCTTTTTCTGCGGCCTCACGTTCAGCTTTTAATTCTGCCTCGCGTTTGGCGGCAGCTTCCGCCTCACGCTGAGCTTGTTCTTCCGCTTCACGCTGTGCCTGCTCTTCCGCGGCAAGGCGTTCTGCCTCTTGCGGATCACGTTTTACAAAGGTGCGCGTCTTGCGGACTTCAATTTGTACCGATTTACTTTTGCCACCGGTACCAGGAATATTCAACGTGCTGCGCGTTTTGCGCTGCAGCGTTAACTTGTCAGGCGTAGAACCGTGCTCACGGTTCAGGTGCGTTAACAAGGTTTGTTTTTCTTGCGCGGTCACCGAGTCATCAGCGGACTTCGGGATCCCTGCATCAGCAAATTGCTGTACCAGGCGGTCCACGGAGGTCTGAATCTCAGCAGCCAGCGATTTTACAGTTACATCAGTCATGCTGTTCCTTCCTGCTACAGTTTATTACGCTTCGTCACCGAACCAGCAAATATTACGTGCGGCCATGATGAGTTCGCCGGCTTTCTCGTCGGTTAAACCTTCGATATCAGCCAGGTCATCAACGCCTTGCTCAGCGAGATCTTCCAGCGTACAAACACCACGGGCAGCCAGCTTGAACGCAATCGCACGATCAAGACCTTCCAGATTCAGCAGGTCATCAGCCGGCTTCTTATCGCCAAGGCTTTCTTCCTGAGCCAGTGCCAGGGTGGTCAGTGCGTTTTTAGCGCGTTCACGCAGGGCTTCAACGGTTGGTTCATCCAGACCGTCAATTTCCAGCAGCTCTTTCATTGGCACATAGGCCAGTTCTTCCAGCGTAGAGAAACCTTCCTCAACCAGAACAGTGGCGAAATCTTCGTCAATGTCGAGGTATTTGGTGAAGGTGTCGATCGCCGCATGGGCTTCAGCCTGATGCTTGGCCTGCAGGTCGTCAACGGTCATTACGTTGAGTTCCCAGCCGCTCAGCTGTGACGCCAGACGTACGTTCTGACCGTTACGGCCAATCGCCTGCGCCAGGTTGCCCGCTTCAACAGCGATATCCATGGTGTGTTTGTCTTCGTCAACAACGATAGACGCCACATCTGCCGGAGCCATTGCGTTGATCACGAATTGCGCCGGGTTGTCATCCCACAGAACGATATCAATACGTTCGCCACCCAGCTCGGTAGACACCGCCTGAACACGCGCACCACGCATACCAACGCAAGCACCGACCGGGTCGATACGCTTGTCGTTCGTTTTCACCGCAATTTTCGCACGGGAGCCCGGATCGCGAGCCGCCGCTTTGATTTCGATGACTTCTTCACCGATTTCCGGTACTTCGATACGGAACAGTTCAACCAGCATTTCCGGTTTAGAACGGGTCACGAACAGTTGAGCACCACGCGCTTCAGGACGCACGGCGTACAGCACACCACGGATACGGTCGCCCGGGCGGAAGTTTTCACGCGGCAGCATGTCTTCACGCAGGATCACCGCTTCAGCGTTACCCGGCATCCCTTCGGATTTGATCTCCAGAGAGATGTTGTCGCGGTTTACTTTCTTCACCACGCCGGTAATGATTTCGCCTTCCTGATCGCGGAACTGGTCAACCACCAGTGCGCGCTCGGCTTCGCGCACTTTCTGCACGATAACCTGTTTCGCGGTCTGGGTAGTGATACGGTCAAAGGTGACAGATTCAATCTGATCTTCAACGTAGTCACCCACGTTCAGACTTTCGTCTTCAAAACGTGCCGCTTCCAGCGTGATCTCTTTGGTCGGCTGGGTCACTTCTTCAACAATTACCCAACGACGGAATGTATCGAAGTCACCGCTTTTACGATCGATTTCTACGCGAACATCGATCTCTTGTTCGTATTTTTTCTTGGTTGCTGTAGCCAGT
>ENA-UOJT01001011-UOJT01001011.1-human-gut-metagenome-genome-assembly--contig:-C15-NODE-1011-length-19487-cov-7.043434_pt1 | contig 19487 bp, 13 predicted proteins | sample MGYA00242357_ERZ723904 | MGnify/ENA metagenome assembly ERZ723904 | reverse complement strand
ATATGGTTTTATTTGGCAAACATATGGTTTTATTCTACAATTTAAGAAAATCTTCTTAAAAACGGTATTTTACCTAAAAGTCTAATAATCGAAGGCTTATCGAAATACTCAGAATATCCACCTTTTAATAGTAATATTGCAATATCCAAAAGAAATACCTATCTTTGCACCCACTAACTAATAATTACTACGATGAGAATTTCCAAGTAAAGACAAACATTTCGGTAAACATCACTTTTTACATGCTTTATAATTCAGAACGCTGAGCATCACAAACGTGAATGTTTAGCCAATACTGTGTTTGTCTATCCCCTCCACAATCGAGATTTTATTGTATCCAAAGCATTTTTGGGTACAGTGTATTCACCTCTTTAAACACAGTATTTACCATGAGTATTATTATCAGAGATCTTAGCTATGTCCATTCCGACAAAGAAGTCTTATTCCAACATTTGAACCTTGTTATCAACCCAGGAGATAAAATAGCGCTGACTGGAAACAACGGTTGCGGAAAATCCACTTTAATGCGGATTATTGCAGGTGATTTATCTGCTACAACCGGAACGGTCAGCCACCCGGAACATCTCTATTATGTGCCTCAACATTTCGGGCAATATGATGACCGGACCATTGCACAGGCTTTAAGGATAGATGGCAAACTGAAAGCCTTACATGCCATTCTAAACGGAGATGTATCTGAAAAACATTTCACCACACTGAATGATGACTGGAATATTGAAGAACGTGCCCAAGCTGCCTTGTCGGCCTGGGGAATGGATGGTATTCCCCTCTCCCATCTGATGGGCGGATTAAGCGGGGGAGAAAAAACACGTATCTTTCTTGCCGGCATGGAATTGCACTCACCTGTCGCTATTCTGCTGGATGAGCCAACAAACCATCTGGATGCAACAGGACGGCAACGGTTATATGATTTCGTACGGCGCACTCCGGCCATTGTACTTGTTATCAGCCATGACCGTACCCTACTAAACCAGTTACCTGCCATTTGTGAATTAGCCTCTAACGGACTAACTTTCTATGGCGGCAATTACGATTTCTTTAAGGAACAAAAAGGAATCCAACTGAACGCCCTGCAAGAACAACTGGAAGAAAAGCAAAAAGCCCTGCGACTTGCCCGGAAAACTGCCCGTGAATTGGCGGAACAAAAGGCAAAACAGAATGTACGGGGTGAAAAGGCTGCCATCAAGAAAGGCATTCCCCGCATTATGATGGGTACTATGAAAAACAGGGCGGAAGTAAGTACTAATAAACTAAAAAGTGTACATACCGAGAAAGCTGAAAAGTTACAGCAGGACATGCAAAACATAAAAAGTACTCTTCCCCTTGTAGAGAAATTAAAAACAAATTTCAATGCCTCCACTCTACACGAAGGTAAGGTATTGGTTACTGCAAAAGAAATGAACTTTCAATATCCGGATGCTCCCCAACCCATGTGGACAACACCGTTAAGCTTTCAGTTACGGAGTGGCGACCGCTTCTATATTGAAGGCAATAATGGCAGCGGCAAAACCACATTGTTGAAACTACTTTGCGGAGATCTTTCTGCCGTCAGTGGAACACTTGACCGTATTGATTTCAGCACAGTTTATCTGGATCAGGAATATTCTCTTATCCATAATGAATATAATATTCTGGAACAAGTGGAATATTTCAATCGGCGCCACCTGCCGGAGCATGAGCTGAAAACGATATTGAATCGTTATCTCTTCCCAGCAGCTACATGGAACAAGTCTTGCAGGTTACTTAGTGGTGGAGAAAAGATGCGCCTTTCCTTCTGTTGCCTGATGATTGCAGATAACACCCCAGATGTTTTCATACTGGACGAACCGACCAATAATCTGGATATTGAAAGTATCGAGATCATTACAGCAACTATCCGGGACTATACAGGAACGGTAATCGCCATATCACATGATAAGGAATTTCTGAAAGAAATAAACTGTAAATCATGGATTAAGTTAGAAAGCAAATAGCTTACTACCTTCTTTTTTCTCTTACTTACTACGAAAAGGTTTACCAGTTATACAACTTATACAGCCTGGGTTATACAACTCAACACGTATGAGTTATATAACTGGTAAGGCTTTCGTAAATGAATAGATAAGACAAGAAGGAGCCGTAAGTATAAAGGTTCTTCCGTTAAATCATAAAAAAGTACTATTTTTGCAATTGAAGGCACATTAAGAATCACTTCATCAATGAAAAGAAAAAGAATATAAATCAATACGTTATGGCAGGCATCAAAGATTTAGGGACATTATTATCCAGTATCGATCCTGTTCTGGATGAACGCAGTTTTGTTTTTTGTACTTTTCCTGAATTCCACTGGGATGATGTATATCAATTGAACCCCATCGGCTTTTTCCATGAAAAAGAGGGACTGACGCTTATCATCACCCAACAAGAGGCTATTGATAAAAATATAAATTATGAATCTGTTTATAAGCTCATTTCCCTAAATGTACATTCAAGCTTGGACGCTGTTGGATTAACAGCCGCATTTTCAACTAAATTGGCAGAAAAGAATATTAGTGCCAATGTGGTTGACGCGTACTACCATGATCACATTTTTGTGCCTGAAGAAAAAGCAGAGCAAGCTTTAGCCGCTATTTCCGAGTTTCGTCTACAAAGCCATCCGGTTCGTCTCAAATAAAAGAGTAGCGTATTGCGGAGACCTATCTTTGTCGCATTAAACCAAAAACGATAAAGATGGATAAAACTAAAGTATTAGTAATAATTGCATTACTAATTTCAATTTGCTCTTTCGGAAAAGAAGTTTCTAATATCCCCGGACAAGCATCGGCTGATAATGAGAATATCCCTCAAAGTAGCGGACGCCCCGTACAAACACTGCGAGGAGTAGTCAATGATCGGGCATCAGGACATCCTATTCCGTATGCTACGATACAGTTGACGGACATTCCGGGATTAGGGATGGTGTGCGATAGTCTCGGACGTTTCGCACTTCCAAAAGTTCCGGTAGGCCGTCATTCTGTACAAGCCTCTTTCATGGGATATGAGTCAGCGACTGTACGGGAAATTCTAGTGACTTCCGCTAAGGAAGTTTATCTGGAAATAGCTTTGCAGGAAAGCGTAAACGAACTGAGCGAAGTAGTGGTCCGTGCGCACAACCGGAACGAAGCCATGAATAAAATGGCTGTCGCAGGAGCACGTATGCTCAGCGTGGAAGAAGCGAGTCGCTATGCAGGTGGATTTGATGATCCGGCCCGACTGGTTGCTTCATTTGCCGGAGTAACGCCAAGCGTTTCCAACAATGGTATATCTATCCACGGTAATGCCCCGCATTTATTACAGTGGCGACTGGAAGATGTGGAAATTCCCAATCCAAACCATTTCGCAGATATCGCCACCTTAGGAGGTGGAATTCTGTCCTCACTCAGTGCACAAGTTTTAGGAAACTCCGACTTCTTCACAGGTGCTTTTCCGGCAGAATACGGCAATGCTGTTTCCGGTGTCTTCGACATGAAGCTACGCAACGGAAACAACCAGCGAAATGAAAACACATTCCAGGTAGGTATCATGGGAATAGATTTCGCCTCCGAAGGGCCGTTAAGCAAGAAACATAAGGCTTCGTATATCTTCAATTACCGCTACTCCACTACAGGATTACTGAACGTTGACTTAGGTGGAAAGATGGACTATCAAGACCTGAACTTCAAACTAAACTTCCCCACCCGCCACGCAGGCACTTTCGCCGTATGGGGCACTGCATTACTTGACAAATATAAAAGTTCACTCGAAAAGAATCCGGATAAATGGGATTATCTGGAAGATGCCGGACAGGGACGTTCTACGCAGTACATGGCAGCCGGAGGTGTTACCCATCGCTACTTCTTTAATGAAAACACGTTGCTGAAAACCACACTTGCCGGAACCTATTCCGACCAAGAAGCCATACAAACCACTTATGACAGAGAATTTAATCCTTCACCTAACATCGATCAGAACAGCAGAAGCACAAACCTGATACTGACTTCGTCACTGAACCGGAAAGTAAATAACCGTTTTACCAATAAAACCGGATTAACCTTTACACAAATGTTCTACAACATGAATTTAGAACTTGCTCCATTCATTGACCAACCGTTGGAAACAATCTCAAAAGGAGACGGAAACACCAGTTTGATTTCAGCCTACAACAGTTCCGCATGGGGAATAAACGATAAACTAAGCCTGAACTTCGGCCTGCACGGACAACTACTCACACTAAATAATCGTTGGACCCTTGAGCCACGTGCCAGCCTGAAATGGCAAACAAATACCCGGACTTCCTTTGCTTTGGCTTATGGTATGTATAGCCGTATGGAAAAAATGGACGTTTACTTTGTAAAGACACAAAGTACCGGTGACCGGTCAGTAAACAAAAACCTCGATTTCACCAAAGCACACCATCTGATGCTTTCATTCGCCTATAAGGTTTCAGAAAATACAAGTCTGAAAGTGGAACCTTACATTCAGTTCCTATACGATGTGCCCGTCATGCGCGACAGTTCTTTTTCAGTGCTTAACCGAGATGAGTTTTTCGTGGAAAATGCTTTAGTGAACAAAGGACGAGGGCGCAACTTCGGTGTAGACTTCACATGGGAACGAGCACTGAACAAAGGCCTCTACTACATGATAACTGCCTCCCTGTTCGATTCCCGTTATTGCGGTGGCGACGGTGTCTGGCACAACACACGCTTTAACCGAAAATATGTATTGAACGGGCTAATCGGCAAAGAATGGATGTTGGGACGCAATAAACAAAACATTCTCAGTGTCAATCTGAAGCTCACTCTGCAAGGCGGAGAACGCTATGCTCCGATAGATGTGGAAGCAACGATGAATCACCCCGATAAAGAAGTACAGTATGATGAAATGCGGGCATATTCCATTCAACGTTCTCCGATGTTGATTGGTAATTATACAGTAAGCTACCGCATCAATAAACAACGTGTATCTCATGAATTCTCCGTGAAAGGCCTCAACTTTACGGGCAGCAAAGAGTTCATTCAGCACCTCTATAATATAAAAACAGGAAAGATAGAGGTAAGTGAACAGAAAACAGGTCTGACCAATATCAGCTACAAAATAGAGTTTTAATTTAGGATAATCCAGTGTTTTATATGAATTTATTCTATCTTCGTCACCTCAAATGAAAGATACTTCCATGAAAGTAATACCTATTATAGGCAATGATAATTCTTTTCTATACCGCTTCCTCGTCAGTTCGCGCTTCCGGGTAGCCAGACATATCACTGTCATCGTGGCACTGCTTGTCATAGCCTGTAATCTGGTATTATTCAGTTGTCAGGGCTATATAGAGATGTTGGGGAAGTGGACCTATCTTCTTATCTTCAATATGTTTCTGCTCTATGGTTCCATTTTCTATTTCAATTTGCTCTATCTGGTACCCCGTTACTTGCTCAAACAAAGATATCTGACATATATTCTTTCCCTCTCAACCACTTTAATCGTAGTTTTTATCTTTCAAGCTACACAGGAGTATATTGTATCCGATATCTTTTCAGTTCCTAACATTTATGTCGGATACTCTAAAGTGGCATTTGTGATGGACTATCTTTCCTCTTTCCCATTAACGCTCCTCAGTATCATGGGCGGTGGCATGACTGTCTTGCTGCGGCTTTGGATACTGGAAAACCAACGAGTGATGCAATTGGAAAAAATCAGGTTGCAGTCTGAAATAGAACATCTGAAAGAGCAAATTAGTCCTTCCATGTTATTCCGGGTACTCCACTATTCAGGAGAGCAGGCATTGGTAAATCCGGGAAAGGCTTCGAAAATGTTAATGAAACTGAGCCAGATACTCCGGTATCAGTTGTATGACTGTAACCGGGAAAAAGTGCTGTTACATACAGAAATCAAATTCCTCACCAATTATTTGGAACTGGAACAACTTGTCTCCGGCAAATTTGATTTCCACATGAACGCATCGGGAGAGACAGGACGCACTTTTGTATTCCCATTGCTTTTCATCCCTTTTATACAGTACACCGTAAAACAAATCGAAACACAGGAAGAACATCCTGCATCCATTGACATCCATCTGCACGCAGAAGATGAGAATATTCAGTTCAACTGCCAGGTATCCATACCTTGCCTGGAACAGGAACAGGAATTAAATAAAATTCGGCAACGTCTTGATTTGCAATACGGAGAGAACTACCGGCTGGAATTAACCGGCCAAAGCATTCAGCTTGAATTGAAAGGAGGTGGAAAATGATCAATAACCGTTTTACCAATTTCCTGCTTGCTCCACGTTATCGGACGGCAAGGCATCTGTTTCTGCAATTCGTGGTATTTATGATTACAGTAAACATACTTTGGAATGTCCCCATGCGACCACTCAGCTTCCCTCAAAGATTGCTGGGATGGGCCATCTATTTTATTTCCATTGATGCAGTTTTCTATATCAATCTTTATTGGCTATTCCCTCGCTTCCTGCTGAAAAATCGCCTGTTGATATATGCCCTCGGTGTGTCCGGAGTTAGTCTGATAGTCATTATAGCCGTAGCCATATTCCAAATTTTCACCATAGACATTTCTGTTGCCTCATCCGATAACGGTCTGTTGCCTATCGTGGTAAATGCCATATCAGGAGTATTAGCCATGGGATTTACCGTAGCTGGAATGTCCGCCATACTCCTGCTCCGTCACTGGATACTCTATAACCAGCGTGTAGATGAGATCCAATCTGCCACTCTGCATTCTGAATTGAAGTTTCTCAAAAACCAGATAAATCCTCACTTCTTATTCAATATGCTGAATAATGCCAATGTACTCATTCGAAAAAATCCCGCAGAAGCATCTAAAGTATTATTCAAGCTTGAAGATTTATTGCGTTACCAGATGAATGATAACTTCCGCGAACATGTACCTCTCCGTTCCGATATCCATTTCCTGAACGATTATCTGAATCTGGAGAAAGTACGGCGTGACCACTTTGACTACAATATCACAGAGGAAGGTAATATCGATGGCATACAATTGCCGGCTTTGCTATTCATTCCTTTTGTAGAGAATGCAGTGAAGCATAATTTCGATAGTGAACATCCGTCATACGTTCACCTTTTCTTCAAGGTTGATGATAATCAATTGGAATTCCAGTGTGAAAACTCCAAGCCTGCCATAGCAACAGGCAAGAGCCGTGTAGGCGGAATCGGACTAACAAACATCCGACGTCGGCTCGAACTCTTATATATCGGTCGCTATTTACTGGAAGTGTCCGAAACAGCAAACAAATATGTAGTAAATTTAAAGCTGAACTTATGAATTGTATTATAATAGATGATGAACCCCTGGCACGCGAGGCTATGGAAATGCTGGTAGAAGAAAATAAAGAGCTCTGCTTACTGAGCATGTTCAACAATGCAGTGTCCGCCGCACGGTTTATGGAAGAACATTCTGTCGACCTGATCTTTCTGGATATCCAGATGCCCGGTATCACCGGCATAGAGTTCGCACATACTGTCTCCAAACGAACACTTATCATCTTCACCACTGCTTATACGGAATATGCACTGGATAGTTATGAAGTCGATGCCATCGACTATCTGGTCAAGCCGATAGAAACAGAACGTTTCCAGAAAGCTGTACAGAAGGCTCTCTCCTATCATTCCTTATTGATGAAAGAAGAGAAAGAGGCTATTGAAGCCAATGTATCTTCCGAGTATTTCTTTGTCAAGTCCGAACGGAAATATTTCAAAGTAAACTATGCCGATATTCTCTTCATCGAAGGATTGAAAGACTATGTAATCCTTCAATTACCGGAGCAGCGCATCATAACCCGTATGAATATGAAAGGCATCTCCGAGCTCTTGCCCCAGGATCTGTTCCTCCGTGTAAACAAGTCCTATATCGTCAATACCCGTCACATCGATTCATTTGATAACAATGACATCTATATAGGCAATTATGAGATTGCCATAGGCAACAGCTACCGCGATACATTCTTTGAAGAATTTCTAATGAAAGGAAAAAGAAAAGGATAATATAAAAAATAATAATGTACATTTGTATTCCAGAATTAAGCAACTTAACAGGTTTACAGATATGATACAAATTCGTCCCAGCCAACTTTCTGACTTAGACCGCCTGATGGAGATATTCGATCATGCCCGCAAGTTTATGGCATCCGTAGGAAACGGAAACCAGTGGATCAACGGCTACCCGCAGCGTGAACTGATTGCCAAAGAAATCACCGACGGACATTGCTACGCATGCGAAGATGAACACGGAAAAATCGTCGGAACATTTTGTTTTGTTCCGAGTCCCGACCCCTTTTATTCCATTATCGAAGATGGAGCCTGGCTGAATGATGATCCCTATTATGTGATTCACCGTATCGCTTCCGACGGAAGTTACAAAGGCATTGGCGATATCTGTTTAAATTGGTGCACCAAGCAATATCCAAGCTTACGTGCGGACACACATAAAGACAATATCATCATGCAAAATCTCCTTGCGCGAAACGAATTTATCCGTTGTGGGACGGTTTATGTCTCAAATGGGACGCCCAGGATTGCATACCAAAAAATATCACGATAATCTTCGTTTTTTTTCTGCTGAGAGAAAGACTGAAAATGATTTTTTTTATATATGTTTGCGCCTTGAAATAAATTATTTCAAGTAATAGCAACAGAGTATGATAGAAAATCGTCTCAGCCAACTTTCTAATTCAGCTATGCAGCATGTCATCATGCAGCATTTGTTTATACAAGACGGATTTATCCGTTGTAGAATGATTCATGCAGCTAACGCAGCGGCATGCATAGCCTTTCTCAATTAAGAATCCTTAGCCAGTATTTTTTTACTTGTATAGATGCATCTTTATGTGTGTATTTACGAACTTAGACAAATAACAGCTCAAACGCATGGAAAAAGAACAGAAGCACTCACTAGCAAACGATATTGCCGAACATGTTAAACTACAGCAGCAATATGATAGTCTTTATAACCAGAGCATGACTATCCTCAACTCACTTCCGGTAGCAGTAGCTGTCTATAACGCTAAAGGAAAGATATTGTATTTCAACGAACGTTTCTGCCGCATATTTGGGACAGATATGGAAGAGATGGCAGAAAGTCATCCAAACATATACGACAGTCCGGTAGTGACCGACGAAATTAAAAATGCAATAAAAGCAGGATTACCCATATCCACCTCCTTTCCGTATGATTTTGGAAAAGTAGACGGTTACATCACTACCGTATATACCGGCATTCGTTACCTGGAATGTAATGGGCAACCCATTCGTAACCCAAACGGGGAATTGGCAAGTTATGTTATTATCATGGAAGACATCACAGAGTCTTTGGAGAAAGAAGAGATGCTCCGCCAAAGCCGTCTGAAGACAGAGATAGCCATAAAAACAGCAGATATCATGCTTTGGGAGTTTGATGTCAACTCCCGGCTATTTTTTAGTGACAATGAGCCTCTGAACGGATATGACAAATCACGTCCCCTGTCAATAGATCTTTATTTAGAAACGATTCATCCTGAAGACCGTAAAGAAATGGTCAGCATCATGCAGAGAATGAATAGCGGTGAAGACTTCTCGTTCACATTCGAAGGACGCATCAAGTTATTCGGTTCTTCCGAATGGCAATATTGCTTCGTCAACGGCTCCCCCTACTCTTATAGCGAAAGCGGACAGGTACTTAAATACGTGGGTACTCGCAAAAACAATACAGATATCCATAAAAAGAAGCAGCTTCTGGATAAGATATTGAATAATATTCCGCTCTCCATCCATATAAAAGATGTAGAAGATAACTTCCGTTATATATTCTGCAATGAAGAAAGTAAACGTATGTTCGGTACGAGCGAAGATACGACAACATACGATGTCATGGATGAAGAACAAGTGGCACGTATTCAAAAAACAGATCTTGAGGTCTTCAATACCGGTAGTCCTTATCTGGGACTAGAGCGTGTAAACCTGAAAGACGGGCGCAGTTATGATACAATCGTGCGCAAGAGCGTTATCGAAGATGATGGAAAACGTTTACTACTGAATACCCGTTGGGATCAAAGTCTGCAAAATGAACTTAAACGTCGCGCACAGATTCTTTCAATCACTCTGGGAGCTATGAATGCCTTTACTTGGTTCTTTGAACCGGACAAAAACAGGATAAGTTTTGGCGAAGGGTTCAATGAAGTTACCAAAAAGGCTTCTGAGATCTGTTCGGTGGAGAAATTTCTGAGTTGTGTGCATCCTGATGACAAACAAAAATTCCATGATTCCCTGCAAGCCGTTGTTGAACAGGATAATGGTATTTGGGAATTGGAATACCAACTCGATTTAAACGGTAACGGAGTTTATCAATGGTGGCAAACCCGTGGCATGCTGGAAACAAGCACCCTGAATGATGCTCCATATAAATATATGTTTGGCATGACCATCTGCATAGATGCACACAAACAAGCAGAACTGACATTACTCAAAAATAAAGAAGAACTGAAGAAATTGGTTACCTTGAATGAATTAGTACTCAACAATACCAATTCCGGCTTAGCATACATCACCCGAGACTATCGCGTACAGTGGGAAAATGTCTCCTCCTGCTCAAAAAGCTTGTCTTTCGAAGCCTACAAGCAAGGTGAACTTTGCTATAAAAGTGCCCACAACCGAACTTCACCGTGCGAGGAGTGTATATTATCACGTGCTTTCCAATCCCGTCAGACAGAACTCATCAAATTTAAACTTGATAATGCACACGTCGTCGAAGTATATGGAACTCCAGTTTTTCTTGAAGACGGTACAGCTGATGGCATTGTCATCCGTGTAGACGATGTGACCGAACGTGAAGAGATGATTAAGGAATTGCAGATAGCAAAGATGCATGCTGAACAATCAGACAAACTCAAATCCGCTTTCTTAGCTAACATGAGTCATGAAATCCGTACCCCGCTGAATGCCATCGTCGGTTTCTCCGGACTGATGATGTATGCAAGCGATGAAGAGAAGGAGGATTACATGCAGATTATTAATAATAACAATGAAATGTTACTGAAATTGATCAGCGATATTCTTGATTTGTCCAAACTGGAAGCCGGCTCTGTAGAATTGAAATATGAAGAATTCGACCTGACGGACTATTTCAACTCCATGTTTGCTTCTATGAAGCAAAGGGCCACAAACCCCAAAATACAAATAGTAGCTGTCAATCCTTACCAACACTGTTTAGTTACTCTCGACCGTAATCGCGTTGCACAAATCATTACCAACTATGTAACCAACGCCATTAAATATACCACGGAAGGAACTATTGAAATGGGCTATGAATACAGAGAAGAGGGAATCTATTTTTATGTAAAAGATTCGGGAATCGGCATACCGGACGAAAAGAAAAACAAAGTATTCCACCGGTTTGAGAAATTAGACGAATTTGCACAAGGTACAGGTTTGGGACTATCTATTTGTAAAGCAATTGCGGAAGCAATGGGAGGTAATGTAGGATTTGAATCAGAATACGGTAAAGGCTCATTGTTCTGGGCACTGTTACCTTGTGAAGTGGAAATACCATCCGAAATTACTCAGCAAAGAACAGAAAGGGTAACCTCATCAGATAAAAAAGATATAGTTGCCGGAACCTCGTCAAGCAATACTCCCGGACGTAAAACAATCCTGGTTGCCGAGGATATTCAAAGCAATTACCAGTTAGTGTCAGCTTTGTTGCGGAAACGTTTTAATCTGGTGCATGCCGCCAACGGTCAGGAAGCCATAGAAATACTACATAAACGTCACATAGATCTGCTACTCATGGATATGAAGATGCCTGTTATGGACGGACTGACAGCTACAGCTGAAATCCGTAAATTCAATGCAGAATTACCCATTATAGCATTAACTGCACACGTTTTTGAGAATGACCGCCTAACTGCTATGGATGCAGGATGCAACGAGTATCTTGTTAAACCCATAGACCGGGCTAAATTAATGGCTGTATTGAAAAAATATAGCTAATATATAATCTTTTAAACAGATATTTTATCAGGAATGAAGAATAGTAAAAAACAGGGCCCTACACAGTGGTTCATCTTTTTCAAAGACCAACTGTTGCTGAAAAAAGAGAAAACAGAAAAAGGAGAGATTAAATACAGTGTACCTTATGGTACAGAACCACCGTTGGCCCCCGGCTCAGGTAGTACGATCCATGAAGTCTTTCTGCCCACGGATGAAATGGTACATGCATTCGCCATTGAACAGCTCGTTACTGAAACTGAAGAATGGGTTATGGTCAACCTCCGGGGTTCCTACGAATACATCACTCTGGACGAATATAAAGCTGCCGGAAAAGCATATCAGATACTGTATTGGGATCAGCATAGCCGTTTTTGTCCCGCGTGTGGTATGCCTACGGAACATAAGACCCCTATCATGAAAAAGTGCCCTTCGTGTGCTTACGAAATATATCCACCTATTTCTACAGCTATCATTGTACTAATACGCCGCGGGGAAGAAATCTTGCTGGTACATGCCCGCAATTTCCGCGGAACATTCTATGGTTTGGTAGCCGGTTTCCTCGAAGCAGGAGAAACTCTGGAACAATGCGTACAACGCGAAGTGATGGAAGAAACCGGATTACGAGTGAAGAATATCACTTATTTCGGCAACCAGCCCTGGCCCTATCCCAGCGGACTGATGGTAGGCTTCATTGCTGATTATGAAAGTGGGGAAATCAAGTTACAGAAAGACGAGCTCAGTGCCGGAGCATTCTATTCAAAAGAAAATATGCCGGAAATTCCACGAAAACTGAGCATAGCACGAAAAATGATAGACTGGTGGCTAAGCAATAATTAAAAGACGGAAATCATTCAAATAAAAACAGATTGCGGAGGACATGCATTCAACAAACGAACAACTACGAATGAAACGACTCTCATTCACATCAACCAATTAGCATGCAACCGCAATCTGTATATTTTCTCATCTCCCGGTCATTCGACCTTTATCAAGTAATTCTAAAATATATCCATCAGAAAAAAAGAGGATAGTAGCAATTTATCTCAACCGATGCTTTCACTATTGAAAACGCTCTTACGCCACTAATTGCCAAAATCCCCTTTTATCATCCTGATGGATATTACTAAGGTTTAGGTTAGGTTTATACGTTGCATATAAAACGGCATTTAACAGAGAATGATTTCAGAGTTGACTTAAAGAAAGCAAAAGAACCTTAAAACGGAAAGAATGTCCACGCTAACGAATAAAAAACAAAAAAGGTGCAACCCTTCGCAGGATTACACCTTTCCTTCTGCCTTACAGCAGTTTATCTTTCTCAGATGCCGAGTGACTTACGTACTGCCACCACTTTTTCTTCTGCTTCAGCATCAGCACTGGCGTAGCATTTCGGGCAACCCATTTCGCCCTTCACCTCGATATAGAACTTGATTTTCGGTTCTGTACCCGACGGACGAACAGAAATCTTTGTACCGTCTTCCGTGAAATACTGAAGAACATTTGAAGTCTCCGGCATATCCAGATCAACAGCATTTCCCTGAGCATCGATCATCTTCAATGTCTTATAATCCTTGATCAATTTGACAGGTGAACTTCCGATTTCCTTCGGTGGGTTAGCACGGAAGTTATCCATCATGGCTTTGATTTCATCCGCACCGCTCTTACCGGGTTTCACTACGTTTACAGTCGTTTCTTTAGAGAAACCATACTCTACATAGATATCCATCAGCACATCATACAGCGTCTTGCCCTGATCCTTAGCCCAGGCGCAGATCTCAGCCAACAATGAACAAGCAGAAACGGCATCTTTATCACGAACAAAGTCTTCTGCCAGGAAGCCGTAGCTTTCTTCACCGCCACCAATATATTGCTGCTTGCCTTCGCTCAAACGGATTTCACGTGCAATCCATTTGAAACCGGTGTAGCAATCACGCATTTCAATCTTATTCTTATCAGCGACAGCCTTAATCAGTTCAGTAGTTACAATGGTCTTCACAATAAAGTCATTCGGCTGCATCTTACCCATTGCAATACGATTCTTGATAATGTAATATAAGAAGATCAGACAAGTCTGATTACCATTGATAAGCACCCACTCACCTTTATCATCTTTGCAAGCCATACCTACACGGTCAGCATCCGGGTCACTGGCCATTACAATATCAGCATCGATCTTCTTCGCCAATGCGATAGCCATAGAAAGCGCCTCAGCATTTTCAGGGTTCGGAGATACCACTGTCGGGAAATTACCATCCTTCACCATCTGCTCGGGTACACAATTCACATTCTCAAATCCCCATTCCTTCAGAGAAGAAGGAATCAGCACACGACCTGCACCATGCAGAGGAGTATAAACAATGCTGAGATCTTTCTGACGCTTGATAACTTCCGGATCTATAGAAATAGAATGAACCATATCCAGATAAACCTTATCTACATCAGCACCAATGATCTGAATCAACTCTTTGTTACCTTCAAACTTGATATCATCAACAGTCACCTTATTTACTTCGTCAATGATAGCGGTATCGTGCGGAGCAAGTACTTGTGCACCATCATCCCAATAAGCCTTATAACCATTATATTCTCTCGGATTATGACTTGCTGTGATATTGATACCACTCTGGCAACCAAAGTGACGGATAGCAAAAGAAACTTCCGGTGTAGGACGCAAATCGTCGAAGAGATATACCTTGATACCGTTTGCAGAGAAGATATCTGCAGAAATCCGGGCAAACTTGTCGCTATTGTTACGGCAGTCATAACCTACCACTACAGAAATCTGTTCTTTATCCTTGAAGCATTTGTTCAGATAGTTGGAAAGGCCCTGTGTAGCTGCACCTACCGTGTAAATATTCATACGGTTAGTTCCTGCGCCCATTATACCGCGCAAGCCACCCGTTCCGAACTCCAAATCCTTATAAAAGCAATCTATCAATTCGGTTTTATCTTCATTCTCCAACATGCGTTTCACTTCTGCCTGAGTTTCGGCATCATAAGCCGGGGTGAGCCATCTCTGGGCTTTCTCAGTTACCTGTTTGATAAGTTCCTGATTTTCCATATAATCATTGTTATTTTAGAGGTTAAAATATATCTGTTATTTACAAGACACAAATGTAGGCGAATAAGTTCAAATTTCCTACATTTTCATTAAAGATTTACACTGTATTATTCCGGCATCTTATAGCGATCACCGGTTTGTTTTACGTATTCCTCAAGGAATTCTTTCGGATATCCGGGACGTATCACACCAGCCGGCTGACCGATGGAATTACGTTCGAACTTACCGTCTTTCATACGTTTCACCACACCATCGTTGTATTTTACGATAAGGAATTCGCCGAGACGTTTCCAGGTATCGAGCGTACTCTGTGCAGTCATATTCGTGTAGTTAGTCAGAAACTCTTTTGCCCGGGCAGGATCTTTGGAATACAGCTTGGATGCAGCTGATTCGATTCCTTCCTGTGCATCATTGAAAGTGGTTTCCATCTCCGACTGGCTTGCACGTACATCTCCAATCATCAGATCGTAACGGGGATAAACCATATTCGCCACCCAGTTGAAGATCCAGAAAGAAGAATTCCAAGAGAAAGTAATATAGTCGGCGCCATCTACGCGAGAGTAGCATACAGGCACTTTATCGGTACAGCAATATACAGGTGTGAACACTGTCATATTAGCATCATCCGTACCGAACCAGAGCACACCACCGATAGCATCGGGCATGGTAGAACGCATCTGAGATACGAAAACAAAACCGGATTGCTGGGTAGAAATAGGACGTTCGTTGAAATATTCCTGACCATTCACTTTAAAAGAAAGCGGAGAAAGACGATAGGGAGTGTGATAAGGACCTGCACCGAAATCCTTGCTGATATCCAGCGGAGTACCTTCGTAATGGTCGCGCATGGCATTCTTCACATCTTGTACGGAGATTTTGCGGTTTGCCTTCAAATAGAGCGGCATGGGTTGATTAGTCTTACCTTCTATGTATGGCAGAAACTCCTCACCACGATCGGTAAACATATTGAAATAGCTCCATACGCGGGCTTCGCAATAGCGACGCGCACCGAAATCCAGAGGAGCATACGCATCAGCAAAGCTGAAATCCTTATTCACACCAGTGAAGTAGCCTTTTTCACGAGCGAAAGAAATCACATCGGAAGAATAGAGGCAGTTATTCTTATCATTCATATCGAACTGGTGGATACGGGACTGGTTGGCATGAGCCGAGATGCAATCATCCGGAATGCGTACGGCCACCCATACGGCACCACGTACACCAGGACCTTTACCTATCATTTCCATAATCCATATTTCGTTAGGATCGGCAATCGTGAAAGATTCCCCACTGCTGTAATAACCATATTCCTGCACAAGATCAGTCATCACCTTGATAGCTTCGCGGGCCGTACGGGCACGTTGCAGTCCCAAATAAATCAGACTGCCATAATCGATGATACCGGTAGTATCTACCAATTCCGGACGACCACCGAAAGTGGTCTCGGCAATGGTGAGCTGGAATTCGTTAATGTTACCAATAACATTGTAAGTCTGACGAGCCTGCTCTATCTGGCCCAGATATTTACCGGTATCCCACTCGTGTACATCCATCAGAGTACCTTTCTTATGTACGCCGGCAGGATAATGGTATAACTCACCGAACAACCCGTAGGAATCGGCAGAATAGGAAACGATGGTAGAACCGTCAGTAGAGGCATTTTTACCTACAATAAGATTGGTACAAGCCAACGCATGCGCTACGGCTGCCACCATACATAAGACGGAAAGAGTCAGTCTTTTACTTTTCATACTTCAGTTATTTTAATTATCGATTAATATATTCCATTACCAGACAAACTCAAATCGCTCCGTCGTCTGATTACCGCAACCATCCGTTACGGTCATCTCCACAACATGCCGCCCCCCTTTCTTCACATGTTTCGGATCGAGTTCGCAAACCAGATTTCCACTGATGGAATTGGGCTTGCCAAACAAAGCATATTTTCCGTCTATGGTTCCCCGGTAGCTACTGATACCGGTTTCTCCATCTTTTGCCTTGAAAGTGATGCGTCCCGCGCTCCCCCATTGTTTTGGATTGAGCGGAGTGATTTGGGGCGGTACGGTATCAATGGCAACAGTATAAGTGCCCAGTTCACGGATCATCGTCTTCATGAATCCGTCTTCATACTTGCCACCTATACTATATTTCTTTCCACGATTACTCACACTTGCTACATAATATTTCGTCATATCTTCCAATGGACGGCGGCGCAATCCGATAGTTAATTCGCAACGTCCATGCAAAGGTATACGGGTATCGTTCAACTGATAGGTAAAAGCAATGTCTCCACTGTCAGCCCGCACGGCATAATTCAGATATGCGTCATCATAGAGCATTCCTCGGGGGATAACCAGATTCAAACCGGGCTCTTGCAGAATATTTACTTTATTCCAGTGAAAAATGTACTTCTCCCGGTGCTCCACAGGTTTTATTTCCGCACGCTTTCCATGTATCGTAAAACGTACTTTGGAAGTATTTCCCAGCGCATCTTTCAGTGTATAAACGAAGCGGTAGGGACGCTCTTCATTAATATCAACCAGTCCCCTGTTTCCATTGAGAGCATGCAGCATACGTAATGTATTTCCCGGCTCGATGAACGACTTCATATATTGACCGTATGTCCACGAATTAATCATCCGGTTTTCATATTCCGAGAAACGGTCTACCACACTACGAAACACTTCCACACTATCTACTTCCAGAATAACAGTATGTACTCCGTAACGATTGCTCACCCCGTCCATATAATCATAGGCACGGATAGCGGAACCTACCAATCCCCAAGCAGTAATAGGTTGTTTTGGGGTAAGCGGAAACGCCTGATGCTTCTGGTTTCCGTCTACTACTCCCCTGCCCGGTTGAGGAAAAAGCATAATGCCTTCGGCACGGGGAGCCGTATTATCTTTCACTTTCTTCTTAAAGAAGGGCAACGGGTCGATATAATCGTCCGTATCCGCCTCAAACATATCCAGATGCAGGTGTGGCCCGAAAGAATAACCAGTATTACCACTCAGAGCGATCACCTGCCCTGCCTTCACCGGATATTCACCCGGTTCGGGAGTAATCTCCACTTCCCATGATTCCTTTTCATATTGCAGGTCTTCCACACGGCGGGCCACATCACCCACAAAAGCACTGAGATGCCGGTTGATGGTTTTATATCCGTTATTATAAGCTACATCGAGCACATATCCCGAACCATGCGTGACGCGAATACGCGAAATATATCCTTCGGCCAGGGCATGTACCGGTTTGCCGATGGTTCCTCCTGTTTTGAAATCCAATCCGCCATGAAAGTGGTTGGCACGTATCTCACCGAAATTCCCGGAGAAGGTGATGGGGAAATCAAAAGGAGGGGTAAAAGTAGCATCGGAAGGCACATTCTCCGTTGTTTGCGGATAAGCCTGCGCTCCCCATGCCAGAAGTATAAGGGATAATATAGTATGTTTCATATAGGTCGATAAATAATTTGTCGGGCAAATGTACATTATTCCGGGTAGATTATAAAGAAATGCAAGCAAATATTACCCGATAAATATTTATCTTTGCAGGGACAAATAGCTCTTAGCGACTCATATTTATCCTTCTCACCAAAGTAACCGACGGGTTGTGGAACGTAAGCGTCACCGCCCAATACAGCAGCAACCGCACCACCGTGAAGGTACCCCGCACCTATCAGATGAACACACGCCTCAGCGTAGGCACCGCATATAAACAACCTGAAGACGGAAACGAAGGAGAAGAAGGAGGCGAAGCTTTGAACACTCTCCCTTGAGATAACCAAGAGTACGTATCCGAACGCTTACTACCATGCGCACCTGTAGACTTAGTACAACGCTACCGTCAGTATCAATCCCTGGCAGGAAGGTACGAACAGCGAAGGAGACGCAGGGATGGAAATTTGATTAGGAATATGCTTGCAGGATCCGCCAAAAGCCATATCTTTGCAGCACAAACTAATTAAAAACACCGTACAGAAGTTTATGAGCCATACTATTTTTATTTATGCAAGCATTGTCTTAGTAGTGCTTATCATTTTAGGCGTCGTATTTACGATTATTACTATGCGCCGTTTGCACAGTACACAAAAACAGTTGCAAAAACAGGATAAAGCAAGTACCAAGGAGAAAAAATACGACTGGTATGGGCACTAATCATTTCATATTCATACAAGAATTACCTCCTGAGCAAAATATTGAAACTCAGGGGGCATTCGATTATTCCAGATTAAAACCTGTATAAAAATACTGTTGTAAAACACCTATTCCCGAAGTACACCGAAACACGGAAATCGCTACATTGCGACATGTTTAACCCCCAATTAAAATTGCAAGGTTATGATTATCGGAGTACCTAAGGAGATTAAGAACAACGAGAACCGTGTAGGAATGACCCCTGCCGGAGTAGCCGAGTTG
>ENA-UOJT01001003-UOJT01001003.1-human-gut-metagenome-genome-assembly--contig:-C15-NODE-1003-length-19596-cov-7.524282_pt1 | contig 19596 bp, 17 predicted proteins | sample MGYA00242357_ERZ723904 | MGnify/ENA metagenome assembly ERZ723904 | reverse complement strand
ATATATAATGTATATATAATATGTTTTTAGGAAAGGAGCTTTATATGAAAACTACTAAGAAAATTCGCTTGTCTTTTATTCGCTCTGATAATAAAGACTTGTCAATTGAATTGGAACACCCGAAAGATGGATTGACGCTTGCGACTGTACAAGCCGCCGCCGCTAAGATGATACCTGTTCTTTGTTCTGACAGCGGAGCCTCCGCTCAAACTTTCGCAAAAGCAAGTTACATTACAATTACTGAACAGGAAATTGTATAAAGAAAGGAGATTTATAAATGCCAACTGTAACTTCATCTGTTGAACGCTCTGTTCTTTCCATCAAGTATGAGACAGTAAACGGAGCTAAAAAGTATCTGAATATTAACTGCATTAAGGAAAATTCTACAAATGACGAACTCTATACAGCGGCACAGGCAATCATAAGTCTATTAACCTTAACCGTTGATAGCATTATTGTTAATAACCGTAATGTAATCACATCGGATTAATTTCCTTAAATAAATAAACGTTCTGCTATAGACATTGAGTTTGCAGAACGTTTATTTTTTAAGGATTTACGAGGACGCACTTACTTAAGCATGCGGAACCGTAAGACGAGTCTTGCAAGCCCCGTGCCGTAGCTGACTTGTCCCCCACTCTTTAAATACAATAGCTTTTCGATAATCGGGACTTATCGGAAAGAGTCTGATGTGAACGGGAAAGACGGTTCCGATAAGTCCGCTTAGATTATCGGAAGGCTTTCCGTGGAACGGTTAAACGATACATAGACAAGTGGCGGAGGCGTGGGGCGGTACGTTTCCGGCGGAACATTTTCATAATCAAGAAAAGAGCCTTATATGATCTTACAAATTGACCCCATGATAATTGAATATATGACCTTTCTTTTATTCTTGTTCTTTCTTGTCAAGTTAATAAAGAATGTAATTATATGGTGTATGAAGTTCTTTTATAACGACTGATAGTCAAGAACATTTGTTTTACCATCGTTCGGAGTGGGCATAGAAAGCCATTGCAAAATGCAATAGCTATTTACCCTCGCCCATCGGGTATATAGGCGTCTTTCACCGAAACAATCATTCTCAAGCCTAATTGATTAATCAACGCATAAGCACTCATGAGACCTCCCGCCGTTCTGTTTATCTGTTGCACCGTCAGAAAAGTACGAACTCACTTTAAATGAACGTCCCTTTAACGGACTACATGTCACCTGTGCGAATGGAGACAGCGTGGCGAACGCTAAGAGAACATGCCCCAATGTTCCGCCGATAAACTTCATATACGTTGTAAACGTTCTGTGAAGTCGGCGGACGTGACGCATTGCGTCACCGTGGCGGTACGCTTACCGCTTTCCTCCCTTTCCGTTCCGATAACATCACATATCGAAAAGAAAGCGACAGCGTTAAAGGCTTTCCGTTCCGATATGTTCCAGCCAGTTATCGGAAGTAATGTTGCGTAAAGAGAAAATATACCCGTTTCCATCAGATCCAATATATTCTCTCTTTATATTTAATTATGGTTACGTAAAAGAATACAATTCTTTTGTAACACGAGATACTTCAGCAAAAACTCGTTCAGTATCAATTGTAAGAAGCTCTTTGTTCCGCATAACAAGATTTCCATTAATCATTACAGTATCTACATCCATAGAATTTCCAGCATATGCAGCCAAAGATATACTGTCAAACCGTGGATGCCAATGAAAACCGCTTTGATCTATTAAAATAATATCTGCAAGATATCCCGATTCTAATTTACCTAAATTATCATATCCAAGACACTTGGCACCTTCTATGGTCCCCATATCAATAGCTTCCTTTGCAGTAACCGCAAAGGGATCATAATTATTTGCTTTATGGATAAGCGCAGCCAAGCGCATTTCCGCAAACATATCCAATTTATTGTTACTGGCCGCACTATCCGTCCCAAGACCGACAGTAATTCCAGAATTTCTCATCTTTATAACTGGTGCAATACCAGATGCCAATTTTAAATTACTCCCCGGATTATGTGCGACACAGACATGTTTTTGAGCCATGATCTTTATATCATTATCGTTAACATGTACACAATGTGCTGCCAATGTAGGCTGTTCAAAAAGCCCAAGATTATCCATCAAAGCAATTGGTGTTAATCCATATTCTTTCAGGCAATTATCAACTTCCCCTTTTGTCTCACAAAGATGTATATGGATTGGAATGTTATATTTTTCAGCTATATCTCTAACTTTCTTTATATACTCCGGTGGACAGGTATATGGCGCGTGTGGGCCAAGCATCACCTTAAATCGTCCATCACCCGCTCCATCCCATTTCTTAAAAAGTTCTATGTTCTCCTGTAGAGCTGAGGAAGCGTTAGGACTGACACCGGCAAGCCCTCTTGCGAGATTCCCACGCATTCCCGCTTTCTCAGCAGCTTCTCCACAGGCATTCATAAACATATACATATCACAGAATGATGTTGTACCGCCGCGAATCATTTCTGCAAATGCAAGCATACTTCCCCAATAAACAATATCATCATTTAAGTGTTCCTCTACCGGCCATATTTTATTTTGCAGCCAATCCATCAGTGCCAGATCGTCAGCATAACTTCGGAATAAGGTCATTGCTACATGGGTATGCGTATTTACAAGTCCCGGTAAGGCAAGCATATTTTGGCCATCAATGACTTCGTCATAATCCTCATTTCGGGGATGCTTGGGAAATTCCCTAATCAATTTTCCATCGACTACAATATTACTATGTTCATGGATTTCTCCATTTTGATATAATGCGACATCTTTTAATAAAATAGACATATAGCCCCCCTCAGTCTAATCCCAGGTATTCCTTTTGTTTATCAGATAAAGTATCAATCTCATATCCCATAGATTTCAATTTGATTTCTGCTACTTTTTCATCTAATTCTCTCGGGAGTAGGTATAATTGGGGCCGCAGTTCTTTTTCATGTTCACAAAGGTATGAAACAGCCAATGCCTGCATAGCAAAAGATAAATCCATAATTTCCGCAGGATGACCGTCCCCTGCTGCCAGATTAACCAATCGCCCTTCAGCCATTAAATAAATGGTATTCCCGTTAGGAAGAATATATGCCTCGATATTTTTTCTTGCTTCATAATGAGAGTCAGAAATACGCTCTAAATCCTTTCGGCTGACCTCGCAATCAAAATGTCCGGCATTCGCACAAATTGCACCATCTTTCATTTCCATAAAATGTTTTTCCGTAATAATGTCTATGTCACCGGTAACTGTTAAAAAAATATCTCCATATTTTGCTGCCTTTTTCATAGGCATTACCTCAAAGCCGTCAAAAACTGCTTCAATTGCTTTAATTGGATCTACTTCTGTAACAATAACATGGGCGCCCAACCCTTTAGCACGCATAGAAACGCCCTTTCCACACCATCCATACCCCGCTACAACAACGGTTTTTCCTGTTACTGTTAAATTGGTACTGCGAATCACCCCGTCCCATACAGATTGTCCTGTCCCATATCTATTATCAAATAAATACTTACAATAAGAATCATTGACTGCTATCATAGGGAATGCCAATTTATTTTCTTTTTCCAATGCCTTTAAGCGATATACGCCGGTCGTTGTTTCCTCAGCTCCGCCAATCAGATTCTTTTTTGCGTCTGTTCTGTCTGAATGAAGTAAATGAAGCAGATCCCCACCGTCATCAATGATAATATGCGGCATATGATCTAGCGCCTTATTCAGGAACATGGTATATTCCTCGTCAGTACACCCATGCCATGCGTAAACAGTTATACCCTGATTTACGAGACCTGCAGCAATCGGATCTTGTGTAGATAATGGATTACTTCCGGTCACGATGACATCCGCGCCCGCAGACTGCAGCGTAAGTGCCAAATATGCCGTTTTTGCCTCCAAGTGAATGGACATTACAATGGTCTTTCCTTTTAATGCCTGATTATTTATAAAATTTCTTTTTAGTGCATTCAATGCCGGCATAAATTTTTCCACCCAGCGAATCCGTTGAAGTCCTTCTTCGGCCAAAGATATGTCTCGAATCATAGAATCATTCATGTTTTAAACTCCTTTCAAATTGTTTTATGGATATATAATAAGGCTTCTTTAATACTCCTTTTTCAGTGATAATTCCTGTAATCAGTTCATTGGGTGTTATATCAAATGAGGGATTATAAACAGGAATATTTTTAGGTGCGATATAAATCCCCTGAACCATACGGACTTCATCAGGATTTCGTTCTTCAATCGGTATATCCTTACCGGAAGAGATGGAAAAATCAAATGTAGAAAATGGTGCTGCTACATAAAATGGAATCTGATGATACTTGCTTAGTACGGCAAGTCCATATGTTCCTATCTTATTAGCGGTATCTCCATTACCTGCAATTCGATCCGCCCCTACGATTACGGCATCAACTTCTTTTCGCTTCATCACATCAGCTGCCATACCATCTGATATAAGGCAGGCAGGAATCTGATTACTTACCAACTCGGATGCTGTCAGCCTTGCCCCTTGAAGCAGTGGTCTTGTTTCATCAGCATAGACACAAGATAGTTGACCATGCTGATGCAGACGTGTAATTACACCCAAAGCTGTTCCGATTCCTGCAGTCGCCAATGCTCCGGCATTACAATGCGTCAGTATTTTTAAATGCTTTTTCCCTTTAAAAATATATGCGCCCTGATCAGCAATCCGGCCGCATATTTCTTTATCCTGTTTTTCTATTTCATTTGCTTTTCTTAGCAGCGCTCCATAAATATTTTCCAGCTTTGTGTTTCTAAAAACTCCAATCATTTCATCAACTGCCCAAAATAGATTAACTGCTGTAGGCCTTGCCATCTTCATTATGTCAGCGGCATGCAAAAATTGTTTTTCAATTGTAGCGGTATCTTGGCAATCTCTTGAAAATTTCTGATAAGCCAGCAGTATTCCATAAGCAGCGGCTACACCAATAGCAGGAGCTCCCCTTACGACAAGATTTTTTATGGCATCAGCCACCTTTAGGTAATCATTGTATTCTATATATATATATGTTCCAGGCAGGCGTGTCTGATCAAGCAAATACAGTTTATCATTTTTCCATTCTAGGGAATGCATTATCATAAGCAGAATCCCCCGAAATCCTTACCTGCATGACGGCACTCACAATCAAGCGTTGTATCAAAAGATTCGCAAATCATCATCGTAATTTTACGAAAGCTTTCGATATTCCGATCCATGCACTCAACGACCTCTTTATGAGTAAGTATCGTCGGTGAAATTCCCGCCGCAAAATTGGTAACCATTGAAATAGTCGCATAGCACATTTCCGCTTCTCTTGCCAATTGGCACTCCGGTACATTGGTCATTCCTACCACATCTGCTCCCCAAAGCCTAAATGTCTTTATTTCCGCCGGAGTCTCAAATCGTGGTCCTTCCGTACATATATATGTACCATTAGGATGGATAGTAATTTCATTTTCTATTCCAGCTTGAATAATCACATTCCTTAAGGTCTGGCAATAAGGATTTGTCACATCAATATGAGCAACACCACGGAATTCTCCATCAAAGAAGGTTCCATTCCTTGATTTCGTCATGTCTAAGAACTGATCAATCAGTACAAGTTCGCCCGGTTTATATTCCGGGTTTAAAGAGCCTACCGCAGTAGTTGAAACTATGGAAGAAACTTCTAACATTTTTAACGCATATATATTTGCACGATAATTTATTTTATGTGGAGGAATGGTATGCCCTGTACCATGCCGGGCTAAAAATACGATTTCTTTCCCCTTAAAATACCCAATTTGACAAACCGCTTGTCCAAAAGGAGTATTTATTATTTCAGAACGAATATCGGATAATATCCCGGCATCATACACGCCGGTACCACCAATAAATGCCAGTTTATTCATTGCGTTATACTTCCTTCCTTCTGAAACCAATGTTGAAGCGTCTCTCTTGATATTTTTCGGATCTTACCACAATAATGACATGAAATTTCAATATATTCGTCTTTCAGCAAAGAAACTCTTTCAGATTTCGGCAATGCCACAAGCGCCGTTTTTATCCGTTCTTCCGAACACGTACAGCAAAATGCGACCGGTGCCTCTTTAATTATTGAAAACCCGCCTTCTTTTATAAGTGTTTCCAATTCGTGCCCCTGGAATAATCCTTCCTTGGAAAATAAATGGTTTCTATTTCTGAAGTATTGAGTGAATTTTTCCTTATTCCCTTCCGGCAGCAGCTGGGCAAAAATACCGGCGGCACGCGTTATTTTTTTCTCCGGTGATACAGCTGCTGTAACAAAAATGAAAGATTTTATTTGGTCAGACTGTTTTAAATATTGTCCAAGGCATTCAGAAATATTACCAAAAGATAAATTTATACGGCTACTATAAGGAGTCCGTACTAAGGAATATCTTGTAACGGTAAGTTGTGCTTTATCACTGATGAGGAGCTTTTCATTATGTGATGTCACCGGAAGATTATCATCAGCAGTGTCCACATAACCACGTATAAAATACCCTTCATAGGCATCAGTATGAATAGATCCCAAAATAGAATTTGTTTGCCAAAGAATACTGATTCCTTCATGATTCTTAAAATCTGTCGCAAGTACAGATGTACCGGCCAGAATTTTCCCCATAATCACTGCTGTTAAAGCAGGCAGATGATGTAACTCCTGTACCTTTGCAGCAGCAGAAGAAACATCAGAAACAGTTATACGAATTCCTGACATGCTTAAATAATGTTGAATTGTATTAATTTTAATCAATTTTCTCTCCGGATATCTTGAATATTTGAACAAATTTAGATATCAAATCTTTGCATCATATGTTTATTTTACAACAAAATCAATGAGAACAAAAAGCGCACAGCCTATAAAAACAGACTATGCGGATAAAATACGGAAAGAAAACCCTATGAACGCAGTACATCAATCGCTTTTTTTCTATCAGCCGCGCCAAACACGGAGGAACCGGCTACAAGAATATCTGCGCCTACGTCTTTAAGCAAAACAGCATTAGCAGAAGAAACTCCTCCATCCACTTCGATGGGAATTTGAAGATTTAAATTCTTCATCATCTTTTTTAATACTTTTATTTTATCTAAAGTATAGGAAATGAACTTCTGACCGCCGAATCCCGGATTAACGGACATAATAAGTACAAAATCTAAAAGAGGCAATACAAGTTCCAAAGCAGACAGTGATGTGCCAGGATTAAGCGCAATACCCGCTTTAATTCCACGAGACTTTATATCGTGAATAGTACGATCCACATGAATCACCGCCTCCTGATGAAAGGAAATCATATCAACACCAATTTTTCCAAGTGAATCAAAATAATATTCAGGATGATATGTCATTAAATGAACATCAAATGGCAGCAACGTGACTTTTCTAAGTGACTGAATGACCGGTGGACCAAAAGAAATATTGGGTACAAAGGTACCGTCCATGACATCAAGATGAACTAAATCAGCACCACCCGTTTCAATATCTTTCAACTCACATTCTAAATTGGAAAAATCTGCGGCGAGGACCGAGGGAGCAATCTTCATAATTTTTTCTCCTGGCAAAATCAAATCAATACTTTTTGGAATACTTCAATTTCTGAAATATTTGTAAATAGGACTCATATCTTCTTTTTTGAACAACCCCGTCTTCTATAGCCTTCCGGATAGCACACTTCGGCTCGGAAATGTGCCGGCAATTATTAAAATAACATTTCCCTAAGTAAGGACGAAAGTCTTTAAATAAAAAACCTAATTCATCAATATCCAGTAAATCTATATCTAGAAGCGTATACCCTGGGGTGTCCATAAGAAATACTCCCGTCTTAAATGGCACTAATTCTGCATGCCGGGTTGTTGCCCGCCCCTTTCCTGTATAAGCGCTGACCGCACCGGAGGTAAAGTATGACCGCCCTAAAAAATAATTTAGAATACTGGACTTTCCAACTCCAGACGGTCCGGAAAATACGATGATACGACCTCGCAAAAGTTTTTTTAAATCGTCAAGGCCATCTTGAGTATATGTAGATGTATAAACACAGGGATATCCCGCTTTTTCATATTCTTCACATACTCTTTTGGCAGAAACTTCATCCAAATCGCACTTATTGATGCAAATCACAGGAGACATATTCGCATTTTCCGCAAGTAATATCATTTTATCAAGAAGACCGCGATTAAGATCCGGTGTACAAATGGATGACACCAGTACGAGTTCATCTACATTTGAAACCGACGGCCGATATAACTGATTCTTTCGTTTATAAACTTTTGTAATGACTCCCTCGACCCCTTTATTGGCTTCATATTCTACATGATCGCCCACTAATACATCGGTCTTTTTCTTCAATGCTCCGCGTGAACGGCAGCGAGTCAGTACCTGATTATTTCCCAATATGGTAAAATATCCGTTTTGATCTTTCAGGACAGTCCCTTCCATAAATTTATAGCTCCCGATCTTGGACTATATTTCCATCAATAAGTACTTGAACCTTAACATTCCCTATCCCTGATACAGATTGATTAACTGTACTTCCCGGTTTAACCTGCTGATCATAGGAGACTGATTTACCATTATCATCAATTATATAGATAACCACATGGCGTGAATTGCCGTTTTTAGGAATAGTAATATTAACGCTCCCTGTTTTTTTCTGCGTTTTTTCTTTTTTCCCGATAGTAAGATTTACGGAAGATTCATTCGTAGATACGCCACCGGTGGGATTCTGCGCCAAAACAACAGCAGAATCATCTGCAGTAATCCCGTCAGAAGATGAAATAGTTCCCAATGTAAGATGTACGGAATCCAATGCATTTTTTGCATCTGCCAATGTCATACCTACCAAATTAGGAACATTTACCGGTTGGCGCAAGTTAATAACAATATTGACGAGTGTTCCTTTTGCCACTTTCGAGAAAGACTGCGGGCTCTGAGAGATAATGATTTCGGCCGGCTGGGATTGGTCGCTACCATTTTCAACAGCCCCTAAAGCAAGATCCAGTTTTTCTAACCGTTCTTTTGCCTGATCTAAAGTAAGCCCTTTTAAATCGGGAACCAAAATAACAGCTCCACCTTTGCTGACTGTCAGATGAATGATCCTCTGTTCTTTTACACTTGCTCCGCCAACCGGTGTTTGGGATATTACCTGTCCGGCCGGAATATCATCACTGGCAATTTCATCAATGGAAAACTTAAGATTCATTTCCTTCAGTGTCTTTTGTGCCACTTCCACAGGCTCTCCGACAAGCATTGGTACTGTTACATTTGAGGTACTCCAAAAATTTCCAAAGCTAAAAAATGCCCACAAAAAACAGGAAATAAATAAAAGCACCATTGCGATCCAAATATACTTTTGAGGGAAATTTGTAATCAGATGAGAAAGCTTACCTTCCGGCTCTGTTCGTGCAATTTTTTCTGTTTTTTGTGTAATTGGTTTCGTCATCGCAGCAAACTCGGGCTGTGCAGGTTTATAAATGGACGTAGTAAATCCCTGCGCCATTTTTAACTCAGAAATAAAATCAGAAACAGAATTGTATCTCTTATCAGGATCTTTCTGCAACGCGGTCAAAACGCATTCTTCCAGCATGGGCGTAATGGCAGGATTAAATTTAGTTGGCCGTGGTACTTCCCCGCGCATATGTTGCAGTGCAATACTGACTGCTGTTTCACCTTCAAACGGTAAATGGTGTGTAAGCATTTCATAGAGCACAACACCTAAAGAATAAATATCTGTTTTCTCTGTAACTTTATCCCCAGCCGCTTGCTCTGGTGATAAATAATGAACAGATCCCAAAATAGATTTTTTATCAATTACTGTTGCAGAATTGATTGCTCGTGCGATGCCAAAGTCAGTCACTTTCACCTTACCGGTTTCAGTCAGAAGAATGTTATGCGGCTTAATGTCGCAATGGACAATACCATTCTCATGGGCTGCTTCAAGTGCGCTGCCGATTTCAACAGCAATACGTACAGCCATATCGACAGATATACTGCTGTGATCTTGAATATATTGTTTAAGGGTCACCCCTTCGACATACTCCATAACAATATAATGTACTCCCTGATCATCCCCAACATCATATATCCCCACAATATTAGGATGTGTAAGTTTCCCTGCAGACTGCGCTTCATGTCGAAAACGTACAATGAAATCATTGTCTTCTGCAAAACTGCTATGAAGCACTTTTACAGCAACTACCCTATCAAGTAACAAATCGGTAGCCATATAGACATCTGCCATGCCCCCCGAGCCTATTTTCTTTTCCAATTTATATCGATTGTCAAGTGTTTTACCAACCATTAGCCTTCTCCGCCTTTTCTACCCCAGTAGTCAATTAATATAAGAGATACATTATCTGCCGCACCTGCATTATAAGCGGCATTGAATAAATGTTCTCCGCAATTCATTAAATCTTCTTTGGTAAAATTTCTATATTCCGACAGAATTTTTGCGATATGTGTATCATCCACCATCCCTGTCAATCCGTCAGTACAAAGCAGTATTAATGTATTATTTTTTAACCGGATTGTACCTGTATCCACTTCTAATGCCTTCTTGATTCCCACAGCACGGGTAATTTCATTCTTCCGTGGATGTTCATGCATTTCATCCTCGGTAATCTTGCCTTTTCTTAGAAGTTCCATAACAAAAGAATGGTCTGTTGTTACTTGCTGGAGAATTTCTTTATGATAAATATATAACCGGCTATCTCCGACATGTGCCCAACTCAGCATATTATCATTGATACCTACTGTAATCATGGTTGTTCCCATACCATCAAGTTCAGGTTTCTTCATTTTTTCAGTCAGAACAACTTGATTTGCATGCAAAATAGACTCCTTCAAGAGTCCTTCTGAAATTTTTTCCAAAGGTACATTCTTCAAGAAGCCGGTTCCACTTTCAACAGCAAGCCTACTGGCCACTTGACCACCTACGTAGCCTCCCATGCCATCCGCTAAGATAAAAACGGGACCGGAACAATCCGAAATACTGTCTTCATTTACTTTGCGAATCAGTCCGACACGGGAATCGCCGTATGCAATAAACATAGATGCCAGATTCTTTCTATAACTCAAATACAATAAATGCTATTTACAATTCATAGTAGCATGTTGAAAAAACACAGTCAACAAAAGCCTTTAAGGATACTAAGTGACACTGTTTAAATATCTCCGTTTTAACTGTCCGCAAGCCGCTTGTATTTCATCCCCCATTTGTTTGCGCACAGTCGTTTCCTTTCCTTTTTTCAGCAAAATATCCTGAAATCGTTTGATTTCTTTCCATTCTGGCGGATACAATTTAATATGCTCTGTACCGTTGATAGGGATTAAATTAATATGGCACGGCATTTTACCTATTAAGCGGCAAAGTTCTTTTGCGTTTTCCACACTTGCATTCATATCCTTGATAAGAATATATTCAAAAGTGACCCTTCTCTTTGTTTTCTTAAAGTAATATTCTGCCGCACTCACTACATCTTTAATTCTAAAATTTTTACTTATAGGAACCAAAACATTACGAATCCGATCATTCGGCGCATGCAAAGAAATAGCAAGAGTAATAGGGATATTTTCATCAGCTAATCGATAAATTTGAGGTACGATCCCGCATGTAGAAATAGTTATATTACGATAACTGATATTCAATAGTTCAGGATCATTCGCAAGATGGATAAAATGCAAAACCTCTTCATAATTAGTAAGCGGTTCTCCTGCTCCCATCAGAACGATGGAATGGAACGGTATATCGTAAAGTTCTTTAAATGCATACATCTGTGCAAGAATTTCTCCTGCCGTTAAATTTCTTTCCAACCCTTTTCTTGTGGAAGCGCAAAATATACATCCCATTGCACAGCCGACCTGGGTGGAGACGCAAATAGAATTTCCATAATGGTGACACATACAAACGGTCTCAACCAAGGAGCCATCTTTTAATTTAAGAAGTAATTTTATAGTCTTTTCATCATCGGATTGCGCCCGGCTTATAATGACCGGCTTATCAATCTGTCCGTTCTCTTTTAACCTGTCTCGCATTTTCTGCGAAAACTGAGTCATTTCATCAAAATGGAATATATGCCTTTTGTATAGGTAATCTCGTAATTGCTTTGCTCTGAAACGGGGAAACCCGTTTCCCACAACCCATGTTTCTAGCTCCTGCAAATTTAGTCCCCATATATTACGCTTCATGAGATACCTTTCTTAATTTTGCCACAAAAAAACCATCACTTCTGACTAAATCAGGATAAAGGGTCATCATCCCATTTAAAGATTTTCCCAAAACGGGAAAGTTAAATTCTTCCGGCGCAAACTCCGAATGTAAAGAAAGAAACTCATTAATAATATGTTCGTTCTCATCAGGATTAAGTGTGCAAGTACTATAAACCAATACGCCGCCTGTTTTTGTATATTTAGCCGCCTGCTCAATTAATTGTTTTTGTAATGGTGGAAATACGGATAAGTCACTTTCCTTTCTTCTCCACCGAAGTTCCACCTTATGTCCTAAGACCCCTAATCCTGAACAAGGTGCATCTAAAAGGACCTTATCATAAGTTTCATACAGGAATGGTAACGGTTTGACGGAATCTCTTACCTCTGTATGGATAATAGATATTCCCAAACGTTTTGCATTGTCTTTTATCAATTTGACTTTATGCGGATAAACATCCCAAGCGTCAATACTGCCTCTATTTCCCATCAACGCTGCTATATGCGTTGTTTTACTTCCTGGCGCCGCACACATATCAAGAACATGGTCTCCTGCATCCGGTCCAAGTACTTTGGCAGGAATCATGGAAGATGCCGTCTGTATATATATAAGTCCTGTCTGCAGAAACTCTGAAAACAGAATATCCGTACCAGCTTTTATTGCCAGTGCTTCCGGCATATAAGAAATATCTCCTACACTTATATTTCTTAACTTTAACTGTTTTTTGATATCATCCGTTTCTATTTTAAGCGTATTTACTCTAATGCATGTGTCCGAAATAGTATTAAAGGCTTTCAGAATCTTTTCAGATTGTCCCATACCGTATTCTTTTTCAAAAAATCGAATCAGCCATTCAGGTTGGTTATAGATTAAAGATTCATAAAAGACACGGTTGGAAGTTCTATCCGGCAACGTAAGTGATCCCCTTCGGCGAAGAAAATTTCGGAGAACTCCATTAATAAATTTTACATTTCCAATATGAGTTACTTTTTTTGCAATTTTTACTGTTTCGTTGACAGCTGCAGACTCAGGGATACGATCTAAAAAGACAATCTGATATATCCCAAGGGCTAAAAGAATACGTACTGCAGGATGAATTTTAAACATCGGCCGGTCACTTATCAAACTGATCAGCCAAAGGCAATAATTATATTTACGACAAACCCCATAAATAAGTTCCGTCAATAAATGTCGTTCTTCCTTTTTTAAAGGGCACCACCGCAAAATACTCTGAATCGTTAAATTAGCGTAAGCATTTTTTTCAAAGATTTCATAAAGTGCCTCAAATGCCAATGTTCTCGCTGATTTTATTTTTTCAGTACTCGAAGCAATCATTGGTTTCTACCTGATATCCATTGATAAAATCAATCGTTTTCATTCGCTTATGATTCTCCGGTTGAACCATTGTTAAGTATATGATTCCATGCGTCGCAGCAACACCTATATTCCCATCTTTTAAAGAAACAACAGTTCCCTTGGGGATTGCAGCGGTATCGCTGTTCTCATAAAAAGCAGCATGGATTTTTATCCGTTTACCATGAAAATAGGTGTATGTCCCCGGGGAAGGATACATTCCTCGAATAAGGGCATCAATAACCGATGCCTCTTGCTCCCAATCAATATGCCCCATCTCTTTTGTAACTTTTTCCGCATAAGTTGCTTTCGCATGATCTTGCGGTTTCGCACCAGCCATACTTTCAGGTAGATTCTTCAAGACATAGAGAAGCTCTTTCGCCCCCAACACGGAAAGTGATTCAAATAATTCACCCGCTGTCATATGCGGCAGGATTTTCAATGGAGCCATACGAATGATATCGCCTGTATCCATCCCGGCATCAAGTTTCATGATACTGATACCAGTCTCACTTTTACGGTCTATAATAGCCCTTTGTATAGGAGCAGAACCTCTATACTCCGGCAAAAGAGAGGCGTGAATATTAATCGCTCCATAAACGGCGGCATCTATAACTGCGACCGGAAGAATTTTTCCATAAGCCACTACAATAATAAGATCTGGCTTTAATGCATCCAATTCCCGAATAGTATCTTCACTTTTAAAAGTCGTCGGTTGGTATACCGGGATATTCTCTTCCATTGCTAATTTTTTTACATCAGAAAAAGTTATCCTGTTCCCTCTTCCATTTATTTTGTCAGGCTGAGTATAAACAGCAATAGGTCTATATCCATTTTCACACAGTGTTTTTAATTGCACAGCCGCAAAATCAGGTGTTCCCATAAATATAATCCGATATGGATTACTCATCAGACGCTCCTTTATGCAACGAGTTTGCCTTTTCGATAAAAAGAATCCCATTCAGATGATCTGTTTCATGTTGTATACAACGTGCCAGAAGTCCCGTTGCTTTCTTTTGCTTTCTTTTCCCGTGAATATCCTGATATTTTACAGTCACATTAGCATAACGTTCTACTTCTCCATACCAATTTGGAACAGACAAACAACCTTCCGTATCAGTTACTTTCTCATCTCCGTCAGGAGTCCATCTCGGATTAATATAAGCTTCAAATCCGGATTCTCCATCATCAGCAACAAAAACACGTTTTGAAACAGCAATTTGCGGTGCTGCCAATCCTACTCCGTTAGATTCATACATTGTCTTTTTCATTTCATTAACTAAGAACTTCAGTTTCTTATCAAATGCGGTAACAGGCATTGCAACAGACTTCAAAATCGGATCGCCTGCAATAATTATTTTACTCAATTCATTTCCCTTCACTTTCACTAAAATATTATAGGGGATCTACATCTATAATTATATCATTTTCCTGAAATATCTTAGAATTCTGCATGGAAAGCTTCAAACGCCTTAGTGTGTTTCCTTTTATAATCAAGGAAACATTATATATATTTCTTACCTTTTTGACAGGTTCATCATAAGGTGGTGTTACAGAAATATAATCCGGTATATCAGGCAGCATTTCCCGAATATAACGATAAATCTTTTCTGCATGATTTCTGGCGATGCTTTCTTTTTTATTAAAACAGGTGATTTTCATCAGCCTGGTAAACGGCGGATAATGGAGAGTTCTTCGATATTCCAATTCCTGCTGATAAAAAGCATCATAGTCCTGTTTTGCAGCAGTTAATATAACATAGTGTTCCGTATTATATGTTTGAAGAATGACTCGTCCCTGTTCCAAATTCCTGCCTGCCCGCCCCGCACATTGTGTAATCAGATTAAAAGTCTGTTCTGCTGCAAGATAAGTAGGCATATTCAAGGTGCTATCCACAGAAAGGATCCCTACAGACTGCACGCCCGGTATATCATGTCCCTTGGCTACCATCTGTGTGCCGAATAAGATGTCAAATTTTCCATCTCGGAAATTGGATAATATCTTTGCAGCGCTATACTTCCTGGCAGTACTATCTACATCAAAGCGGCAACATTTCGCTTCCGGAAGTAATTTTTTCAAATCCTCTTCAATCCGCTGTGTTCCCCATCCTAAATATAATATATCTTGAGAACTGCACACAGGACACTGCCTGGGCAAAGGAAATGTACTCTCACAATAATGGCAGTTCAATCGATGTTTATCTTTATGATAGACAAGCGGAACATCACAATGGGTGCATTTGAATACATATCCGCAATGTTTACACATCAAAGTCGGTGCAAAGCCTCTTCGATTCAGCAGCAGAATCGCCTTATGATTCTTTTGAACCGTATCTCTCAAAAGATCAATCATCGGTCTTGATAAGTTGGTCGCGTGCCCTATATCTGCTTCGCTCCGCATATCATAAACATATATTTGAGGCAGTGGTGTTCTATGAACACGTTGCCGCATTTCCAGCAATTCAATCTTCTTATTTTTAGCCGCAAAAAAAGTAGTAACAGAAGGTGTAGCCGCCCCAAGAACAATAGGGCAATTATAAATGACAGCCATTACCTTTGCCACATCTCTGCCATTATAGCGGGGAGTCTCCGTTTGTTTATAAGATGAATCATATTCCTCATCAACAATAATAAGTTTCAGATTCTTAAACGGCATGAAAAGGGCAGAACGGGAACCAATAATAATAGAACTTTCTTCATTTGCAATTCTTTGACGATTATTATACCGCTCACCTTTACTTAAATTACTGTGCATAAAAACCACTTTATCGCCAAAGTAATCGGCAAAATAAGAAACCATCTGGTTCGTCAAAGCAATCTCAGGTACTTCGAGCAGCACTGTTCCCCCTGCTGCAATCGCACTCTCAGCCGCGCGGAGATAAACTTCCGTCTTCCCACTTCCTGTTACACCATAAAGGAGTATACCCTTGTATCTTTCCTCATTAACAGCACCGATTATATATTCTACCGCATATTTTTGTTCCGCCGTTAGTTTGCGTGGGTTGTCGCTCCTTGTGTTTTCCACAAGCGAAAACGTTTTCTTCCCTCGATAAAATAGATGTCCATTGCCATTCCTGCAAAAGCGTCGAATAACATCCCGTGAAAAACCCGCTGATATCAGGTTTGAAATCGAATCCTGCCCGATTTGACACAGATGCGACCATAAGGCTTTTTGTCTTCCCCCTCTTTTCATTGACTCCGATTCCGATTTGTTATTAATGGCTAACCATTCTTCCAATGGTTCTTTATAGACTTTTTGCAATAATTCTGTTTCTTTTATAAATCCTTTCGCAAGATATCGGTTACAACGAGTTTTACCCAAAACTAAAACCGCGTCTTCTTTCGAAATGATTTCAACAGAGATATCGATCAGTCCCCATATATCCTCACATTCCGGAATTTCCTTCCAATTAATCTCATATAAGACCTCTGTTCGTATTCCTTTTTTATCAATAAAAAAAAGACGAAGAGCATCTATCAATGTGCACATATAATATTGTGAAATCCATTTTGCTGTTTTAATCATTGCATCCGTAAACCAAGGTACTGAATCAATGGCATCATAAATTTCCAGCAACTTGTAAGAAATATGAGAGAATTCCTCTTCATGACATGATAGAATAATTCCTTCTTCCTGCTTGCCGGCAAACGGTACTATGCACCGCCAGCCGGAACCCACATAACTGAGATGATCCGGGATTTTATAAGAAAATGTTTTGTTTAAATGTTTCGAAGGCCGATTAATTAATATCTCCGCAATTGTACCAATCATCGATCATTTTCCTTATTTCGTAACTCCTAAAGAAACTCTTTTATATCGATATAAAACGATGTCTATATATTATCATAAAATGCTATCCTTATTCATTATTTATTTTAATGCGGCAGGATATTTTTCACGACAATAAAAAACTTCTTTGGATAAAAAACGATTCTATCACCACAAAGAAGTTTCTCAAAAATTATATTCCAACTTGTCTTTTCAATGATTCCGCCTTGTCTGTATGCTCCCACGGTAAATCTATATCATCTCTTCCAAAATGTCCATATGCTGCAGTCTGTCTATAAATCGGATGACGTAGATTAAGCATATCAATGATACCGGCAGGTCGAAGTTCAAAATTTTCCTCAACCAGATTTACGATTTGTTCTTCATCAATTTTCCCTGTTCCGAATGTATCGACTAAAATAGATACCGGACGTGCTACACCAATTGCATAAGCCAATTGAATTTCACATTTATCCGCAAGACCTGCTGCCACGATATTCTTTGCCACATAGCGCGCAGCATATGCCGCTGAGCGATCCACTTTTGTCGGATCTTTTCCAGAGAAGGCACCGCCGCCATGGCGAGCCATTCCGCCGTAAGTATCAACAATAATTTTCCGTCCAGTGAGTCCCGCATCTCCCTGCGGCCCACCAATAACAAAGCGGCCTGTCGGATTAATCAGGTATTTTGTATTTTCATCAATAAATTGGGCCGGTAAGACGGCTTTTATCACATGCTCAATCATATCTTCTCTGATTGCTTTCTGTGTAATATCCGGCGCATGTTGCGTTGAAATAACAATCGTATCAATACGCACCGGTTTCCCATCAATATATTCTACGGTTACTTGTGTTTTCCCGTCCGGTCTGAGATATGCGAGTTGTCCATTTTTCCTGACTTCTGCCAAACGGCGTGAAAGTCTGTGTGCAAATGCAATAGGAAGAGGTAAAAATTCAGGAGTTTCATTGCATGCATAACCGAACATCATTCCCTGATCGCCGGCTCCGATATCATAAGAATCCGCTTTAGCTTCCTTTGATTCCAGAGAACGATCCACCCCCATTGCGATATCAGGAGACTGTTCATCCAGAGAAATGAGAATCGCACAGGTTTCACTGTCAAATCCATAACTTGCATCAGTATACCCGATGTCCCCAATCGTTTTGCGAATCACCCGTGGAATATCCACTTTGGCATCAGTTGTTATTTCGCCAAACACATGCACCTGCCCAGTTGTGACAATGGTTTCACAAGCAACACGCCCATTGGGATCCTGCTCAAGAATAGAATCCAATATAGCGTCTGAAATCTGATCAGCTATTTTATCCGGATGCCCTTCTGTAACAGATTCTGACGTAAATAAAACTTTTTTCGGCATATTTTTATCCTCCGATTATGTAAAATAAAAATTCCTCCGCGCAGGGAGGACTTCCTCTCATCTGCCAGCAAATGCTGATGGAATTAGCACCTTTTCCCTATATAGAATGGTTGCTGCAGCATCATGGGGCCAAATCCCTCCGCTGCTCTCGATGAGTATTATGAAATTTATTATATCATATCATTGAAATTAATCAATAGAGTTTACAACAAAGGTATCTCCTACGTCTGGAATAATCAAACATTTGTGACACACTCTTAGAAAATAGTTTTGAACTTAATACCTTTTATGCAACCCTAGTCAGATACTCTCTTAATATTTCATTGGGACTTTTAAACTTCAATATCGCACGACATATATTATTTGTCCTAGTGGCATACCTTTTAAAGGATTTATACATTTCTTCCTCACTTGAGAATCTTCTCCTTGCGTAGAATATTTCATTATCTACTCTATGGCTTCTTTCAACTACTCCATTCTGCCACGGGGAGTACGGTCTTGTCCTTTTGTGGTTTATCCCCAGTTTTTTCAATGCTATCTGAAATAGACTTTTGGACATATCTGCATCGTTACAAAATTCTCTCCCATTGTCTGTTTGTATTGTTTTTATCTTACATCCCATTCTTTTTTCCAGACTGTACAGGAATTTTGATGTTTCATATGTACTTAGTTCATTGACCAGTTTTATGATTCTTTTTCTGCTATACAGGTCTATTGCTGTAATTTGGTAATATCTGGCATGGTTGCTCGAAAATCCTATGCACTCCAATGGTACATATTTCACATCAACTTCCACATATTCTCCCGGATATTCTCCTTTCATCGCCTTGTACTTGCTCCTTGGGTATTTTTTCTTTTCAGGCTGCTTTAAACGCAGTTTCCTCAGTTGCTTTTG
>ENA-UOJT01001002-UOJT01001002.1-human-gut-metagenome-genome-assembly--contig:-C15-NODE-1002-length-19620-cov-9.771889_pt1 | contig 19620 bp, 13 predicted proteins | sample MGYA00242357_ERZ723904 | MGnify/ENA metagenome assembly ERZ723904 | reverse complement strand
GAGTGATCTTAAAAGAAGTGCACATCTTTGAGAACATTCCATCCGGATTTTTTCTCTTTATCCTTCTCGATACATATCTAAAAATAGTTTTAGCTCTTTAGGGAGTTTATAATTAAAAACAGAAGATTTTATGAAAAAACTATCTAAAATCAAGCTGAATCATCTAAATGATGATGAGCTTAAAAACCGGGAGATGAATAATCTTCGGGGTGGGCGTATTTGCGGTTGCGGTTGCAATTATGCTGATAGTGGTGGCTCTACAACAATGTATAATGGTGGAGCGAATTATAAACTTGGTGATGATGGCGGATATTCACCCGGTGGTAGTAAGGCTTGCTACACTGAGGGGAAGAAGGGGATTACCAGTACTCTCGCCGTTGAAGGTTGGGCATAGTCCTAACATAGAATGACCGAAGAAGATGTTGCTGAAGATTGTATAATCTATAGTGAAAGCAACTTTGGCAACATCCTCTTCATAAATCTTTATTTAGAATAATGTGTATGAATAGAAATGTCGTTTTATTATTTTGTGCACTGTTTTTTTTAAGTGCGTGCACAAGTAAGCCCTCCTCTTCTGTTTCTGTAGAAGATGATTTCTTACCGGTTGAGGAAACTTTTAAGGATATTGATTTGGTCGGCAATCTAAAAGATTGTGGCAAGCCTTTACTGCTGAGTGACATCGTAAAAGATGTGGAGTATGTGAAGCTGGAAACGCAGGATACTATATTAGTCGGCGATATAAATCAGTTAAAGCGGACGGAGAAGTTTGTCTTTATTTATTCAAGGCGTCAGAACCATGTCATGATGTTTGATACTGCCGGAAAGTTTATCCGTAAAATCGGTCGTGTAGGTCAGGGCCCTGGAGAGATAGCTAATATTCACTGTTTTACAGTCAGTGATAGTTTGGTGTTTATTTATCCGTACAGCCGTAATGGTAGCCTAACAGTCTATGATATGCGGGATAATAGCTTTGTCAAAGAGTTTTCTTTGAAATGGCCTATTATCTTGCGTTGGACCATCGATGTGATGGGAGATTGTTTGGTTTATTATCCCGGTACTGTTTATTTGCCCAATAATGAAAAGACATTCATAAGCGCTTGTGTTGCGAATGGAGAGGGGGAGACATTGATGGAGCAGATCCCTTACTTGACCGCTGACGTTAAAGAAAGTTTGAATTTGGATCCTGACCCCTCTTGGCTCTATCGTGGAAGAAGTAACGTTTATTCGTTTATTAATGATACGATCTACGGCATTACTTGTGATTCTATTTTTCCCCGTTACCATCTTTCTCTTGGAAAATATAAATTGCCTTCCGGAAGATATGATCCTACTCGTGATTATGGCTGGGGAGATTTTATTTTAATGAAAGATGTTTGTGAAACTAAAGAGTATCTTCTTTTTGAATTTTGGTTTAATAAAAAGATGTGGTTCAGCCGATACGATAAAAAAACGGAGAAGATCAATTCTTGGGAGCAGACTCCTTTTAAAGCTCACGTTTGGCATATACTCGACGCACCGGGTATAACGAATGATATTGACGGCTCTCAATCGTTCAAAGACTTCGATAATGTAGGCGAAAATTGTCTTTACTTCGCAATCACACCGGATAATTTGGATCAGGTAAAGCGCAACGTCGCTGAAGCTAAGGTCAAGTTCCCTGAGAAGCAGGCCGAACTGCTGAAGCTTCTTGATGAAATGGGAGAGGATGATAATCCGATTATTGCTTTCTATAAATTGAAAGACTAAATACGATAAAATGATGGAAGATACATTAAGTTGTGTGACCTCCGGGCGCAATATTTATACGATTAATAGGGAAAAGAAGCATCTGTTCTTAACACATCCATCACTGGTTCCACATTTGCGGCCAAAGTACGCAGAGCAAGTGGATACCGCTGATTACTATGCGCGGAAAGCGGCTTATTTAAAGGAGCATGGCTATTTAGATGGGCTTGGACACCGATACGATGGTGTGATCACTGCGGATATGGTCAAAGAAGAGTTGGCGAATCTGAAGCAATTGGTTTTTGAGGTGACGGATGCCTGCAACTTGCGCTGTAAGTATTGCGGTTATGGAGAGTTGTATAGTGACTTTGACGAACGGCGTAAGAAAATGATGGGCTTTGAGTCTGCCAAACGCATCATTGATTTTCTTCAGGAGATATGGGCGGAATCCAGGCAGCGGTTTACCAATAAAGTGTTGTTTATTAGTTTTTATGGGGGTGAGCCTTTGATGAATATGACGTTCATACGCCAGGTGGTTGATTATATTGAATCTTTGGATATAAAAAATAGAAAGATTCAATATTCAATGACTACCAATGCGATGCTGCTGGATCGATGTATGGATTACCTGGCAGAGAAGAAGTTTAACCTATTGATCAGCTTGGATGGAAATGAATGGAACAACAGCTACCGGGTGACACCGGGAGGCGAGAATTCTTTCCGGAAGAACGTTGCGCATGTAGACTTGCTGAGAGAGAAATATCCTGAGTATTTCGATACTTACGTGAACTTCAATGCCGTGCTGCACAACAGAAATACGGTGGATGAAATCTTTCATTTTATAAAGGATCGCTATGGTAAGAAGCCGCATGTAGCTCCACTGAATACGACAGGTATTCGGGAGGATAAGAAGGAAGAGTTTGAAAAGATGTACCGGAATAAAGTGGCGGATCTGGAGCAAAGTGAAGATTATGAGGTGTTGGTGGATGAGATGTTTATGGACGTACCGGCTTACAGCGAAGCTTGTATATTTATCCATCAATACAATGGAAATGTGTATCAGTCCTACAATGATTTATTCGGTAAACAGATCTCCCATAATTTTATTCCGACAGGTGGCTGTATGCCTTTTGCCCGTAAGATGTTTGTGACTGTCAATGGTAAAATATTGGCGTGTGAGCGTATCGGTCAGCAATATGGCTTAGGGACTATAGAGGCTGATCATTCCATCCGTTTGTCGTGTGAGGAAATAGCGAGACTGTACAATCAATATTATGATAAGTTGCGTGCGCAGTGTCGCGTTTGTTACCGTTCGCAATCGTGCACACGGTGTATATTTACGATTGACCGTCTGTATGCGTTGGAAAAGGTACGTTGTCCGAGCTTTGAGGGTAAGGAAGCTTTTGCGGCTTACGTGAGCCGTAATCTTTCGTTTCTGGAAGAGCATCCCAAAGCGTATGAAAGAATAATGGAAGTAGTATTGGCTTAAGAATAACAATTATGATACATTCTACAAAGGAATATTGGTTTGCATTTGAACCTTATATTCACATTGCGTTAAAACAAGACGAAGCATTGCTATATAACACACTCGATCGTGAGTATATCAGGGTGACTGACGGTGAATTGCTTGATTTACTGACGGCAATCGTTGATAAACAGAATTGCGGGGTTATCAAGATAACGAAGGAGGATTTGGAGCGTCCGGTTACATTCGATTTTCTTAAAACAGTGAGAGATAAATTTTTCGGTGACCTTTATGATTGCGAGTTGTCCGACAGAAAACCGATACAATTGTATCCGGTACTGAACTTGCAGGAAGAAGTGACTCGCTTGCAGCGCTTTGACTCGGGGTTCGTAGGTACGAACATGTTCACGTATTTATATCAGGTTAAGGTTGATTTTGATCATTTGGATGAACATGAATCCCGCAGGCTGGCTGATAAAGTATGGAGTGAAGTTGTGTGTAGTGAAGTAAAACGACTTCTGTTTGTGGTTTATACGACTGAACAACAGCAGGCCTTGCAAGCGTGGAGCCTTGAAAAGGAAAGGGTGCAGGATGTCATGGAGTGGATGGGTTGTTTAGGTACAGATAACTCGGCGTTATCTTTGGCAGTCGATTCAGGGTATATGACTACCATACAGGTAACTGAGCCTGAAAAATGGAAAGAAACGATAGGGGAACTTACGAAAAGACAGGAAGGTCATGTGTATTGGATTTTCAATGTCGGTTCGGAGAAAGAGCTGGAACAGGCCAATGAAATTGTAGAAAAGTATGCTATTCAGGAATATAAGATAGAACCCGAGTATAGAGGCGATAATTTGCCTTTTTTTGAAGAGAATGTTTTCCTGTATGAAGAGGACATTCTTTCCAAGCATTTATCTATGCAGGATTTAATGAGAAACCAGATACTCAATTCTAATGATTTTGGAAAGCTGTCGGTATGCTCGAATGGAGATATGTATACAAATGAACTCTCGCCTACAGTGGGGAATATCTGGACGAATGATGTTCGGAAACTGATATATAAAGAGATGACCGAAGGTCATTCCTGGCTTCGCATCCGCGATCAAAAACCTTGCTGTGACTGCATTTACCAATGGCTGTGTCCTTCGCCCTCTAATTATGAATTGGCTATTGGAAAACCGAACCTCTGTCATGTGAAACCGTAAACAATAATAGCTTATGAATCGTACTTTCTGTTTTGTTCCGGTTCGCAAAGGGAGTAGAGGTATCCCCGGTAAGAACCTACGTATGCTGGGAGACAAACCTCTGGTATGTTGGATTATCGATACCATCCTTGCTTCCGGCATAGCGGACGAGGTATGTGTAGCGACCAATTGTGATGAAATGGAAAGTCTTATACGAGGCCGTTACAAAGGAGTTGTACAGATATTCAGGCGCAGTGAGTGGAGTGCAAGGGATGAGGCTCCCAGTCTGGAAGTTGTACAGGAATTTTTCCATTTTCGCAAGCCGGACCGGAATGATGATTTTATTTTGTTACAGGCTACTTCTCCTTTTACGACTGCACAAGAACTAAGGGGGCTTGCAGAAGAGATGAAAAGGGGTGAGGCGGATTCCTATGTTGCCTGTTGCCGTTTGAAGAAGTTTCGTTGGAGTGATGAGGGGAGACCTTTGGACTATTCATTCGAAACCAAACCTCGCCGGCAGGAGTACAAAGGTTTTCTGATAGAGTCGGGAGCTTTCTATGCTTCTACGGTGGGGAGAATACTGGACTCCGGGCAGCTTCTTTCGGGAGTTGTGAAGGTGGTGGAGGTCGGTCCTGCAGGGGTGATAGATATTGATGAAGAAGCGGACTGGAGACTGGCTGAACATTATATTGAAACCGGGCTTTAATAAAAAAAGATATGGATAGACGGGACTATTATGTGGAGTATTATGAAGTACTGGATAGGGTGCTGTCTGACTACGTGAACCATTTGAGGGAAGAGAAAGAGTATTGGCTGAAAATGGGGAGGCATGATGTGGGCGTGCCTTTGATCAATTTACTATTCTGGCAGTTCACATGGCATAGAGAGGAGTACGACCGGTTACGTAAAGAAGGAAAGAGCTGTGGGGAAGCATTGGGTAGCGTAAAGGAGATACTGGCCGATAAGCAGGTGGAAGAATGGGGGCGACAGGAAAAGGAATACAAAATCTACGACCATGAATGGTATGAAGCACTGGCACCTTATGGCGGGCAGTTGGTGATCTATATTTATAATGCCCGTCAATTGGCTTATCTGACTCCGTTGATTGAACGTCTGGAAGAACCGGTGTTGCTCTTGTCGGAATATGAGATTCCGGATGAAACGGAGTTGCCGGACTTTGTAACGGCCATTACTCTTGAATTTACCAAAACAGCTCCATTGGTTAATCCATTCCTGAAAGAGTGGTTTCCCTTGATTTTTCAATATGCGAATACATTTGATATATTGATGAGGATCTTGCAACCTAAAGGATTGATTTTTCTGGAAGGCTGCCATTACCAGCAGTTATTGCTTGCCACCATAGGACGTGATTATGGAATACCGACCTTGTGTATCCAGCAGGGATGGCCGTCATTGATGCACACTGCTTTCAGGAGGATGCCTTACCGGTACTATCTGATGTGGGGGGAAGGTTTCCGGACTTTGTGGGAGAAGCATAATCCGCTGCCGGACTTTGTTCCGACGGGCTATATGTATCAGGTGGAACCGCGTAATGAAACGAAAAAGGAGTGTGTTACTTTTTTCTTGCAGGGACCTTTTTTTTTGAGTGACAAAAAGTATCTTCAAGAGATGATCCGTCTGATAGGGACGGTTGCCGCGGAGTTTCCCGCCCGGCGGTTTCTGGTGCGTGAACATCCTGAGTTCAGGATAGGTGAGGAGGTACGCATGGAATGGGAGCAGATTCCTAATATAGAAATGGTAACGGATAGAAAGCTGGCAGAGGTATTTGCCCGCACACGGGTAGGGGTGGCACACTATTCTTCTTCTTTAATGGAGGGAGTGGCGCATGGTGCTGTCCCGTTGGTGTACGATCCGACCGAGGGATCGCGGTATTCTCCGGATGTGGAAGCCGAGGGGCTGGGGATGATAGCGAAAACGAAAGAGGAGTTGATCGGCGGTTTGTCCCGGATATTGGGGAATTATGAAGATTTTGAACAGAGGATGGAGAAGGGGCAGCCTCTGTGGTTTCAGGCAACAGGAGAAGAAACTCTCCGGAATATGGTCGGGTTTATTAAAGAAAAAATGCCTCCTGTTACTTTGAAGGAAATTTATGTGGTTGATACGGATACGTTGACACGCGAACGGTCCGTCGGGGTATCGGGGGTATTGCGTTGTAAGAATTGTGAGGATTTTTTGGAGATGTGCATTGATTCGTGTATCGATGGATTGGATGAGTTGATAGCTGTCTATCATGATTGTACGGATCGTACGCCGGAGATTCTCAGGCAGAAGGCGGCACAATATCCGGATAAAATCAGGGTCTTTGAGTATCGGCCTTCTGTATATCCGATCGATCTGGATGATGAGGAGTTTGAGAAGGCAAAGCTGTTGCCGCCCGACTCTATCCATACGTTGGCAGGTTATTGCAACTATGCATTGTCGAAAGCAAGCTATCGGTACGCAGTGAAGATCGATGCCGATCAGGTTTATTTTACGGATCGGCTGAAACATATCTGTGATGCTTACCGTTCTGATAAAAAAGTGCGGTTCAACGTGGCGGAATGTATCTCTTACAACCTGTATCGGGCTTATCTGGACTCTTTCAACCGTATAGAGATGCGACCGTTCAGGTGGCTGGAACGAATTGCGTTGTGGACACATGCGTTGTATGCTTCTTATCTGGAGAAGATGATCATCCGGTATAAAGTGCCTGTCTCGATGTCGGGCATTAACTTGTTCCGGAAAGACCGGGAGTGGATGGTAGGGTTGGGGCAGGAACATCCGGAGCCTGACTGCAAAGAGATACTCCCTCCGTTTAATGGCGTGCGTGATACTTTCTTTTTTGAGGTGTCTGCGGACCGGATATTCAGGTATGTGACGGAAACGAAGCCGGATGGCCGTCATCGGGGACTGGAAGTGATGCGCTGTCCGAATGAAATATTGGATGCCGGTTTTTGTTGGTTTCATTTGCGTGCCCTGATGAAGGAGCATGAAGAGGGCTATCGGCAGTCTTACCGGAAACATCCGGAGCGGTTTATACCTTTGGGCACCTTTGTGAAGCTGTCGTACAGGAGTTTACAACAGAGATATAAACCTTTTGTTGCCGTACGTTGGGCGGAACCGGTATTCGCTTATTTCTTTATGGCGGGTAAAGGAAGGATTCCGTGGAGGATGTTGAAAGGGGGAGGACGAGTAGTGGCAGATAAATGTGTTTCGCAGCTTGATAAAAGATAGATGGTGGATGGATATATTGATTCCCCAAAAATACACGAACTAAAATTGAGAGGGATATGAAGGAGGTAAAAAGACCGGTAGTTTCGGTGGTGGTTCCGGTCTATAATACGGAACTTTTTCTGGAGGAATGTCTGCACTCTTTGGAGAAGCAGACTTTGACGGATATTGAGATCATTCTGGTGAACGACGGATCGACGGATAATTCCGGAGAGTTGCTGCGGGAGTATGCGGGTAAGGATGCTCGTTGCGTTTATGTGGAACAGGCGAATCAAGGACTTTCTGCTGCACGGAATACCGGAATAGAACATGCATCCGGGCATTATCTGGCATTTCTGGACAGTGACGACTGGCTGGCAGAGAATGCTTTGCAGGTGCTTTGTACTATAGCTGCGAAGACCCGGTCAGACATTGTCTCAGGAAATACATTGGCAGTACATCCGGATGGGCAGGTGCGAAGTTGGGAAAGAAGGAGCAGGGAGTTGTTTGCGACGGGAACCGTGGTGTCTGGAAGTACGTATTTCTCAAGAGTGATGGATTGCAGATGTTATGTCCCTATGGTGTACAACTATTTATATCGGAGAGATTTTATTGAGCAAAACGGTTTTCGCTTTGAGCCGGGGCTGATTCATGAGGATGAATTATGGACTCCGCAGGTGCTGACAACCGCTCAGAAAATGACGGTTGCCGATATTGATTTTTATTATTACCGGCAACGGGAAGGATCGATTATGACAGCGACAGCAGCGGGTAGGCGGATTGCTTCCATTCAATTGATTATTGAGAAGTTACTGGAATATAGCCGTAAACATTTGTTTGAGAAAAAACATAGAGAGGTAAAAGAAGCGCTTTATGTGAGGCTGTTGCAAATATATTCTACTGCCTGTACATTACATCCGGACGGAACTTATACAACTTTGTACGATAGGGCGGGAGAAATGCTTCGTGTTTGTGAGGAACTCAGTCGGCAAGAGTCTCTTGGAAGATGGTATAGTGAGGAGATACTGAACAGGATGAAACTGTACTATGACCGGCTCCAGACGATGGAAGGATAAGGGGCTATGGCAGGGAACTGAATCACTTTATTGTATGTATGTTGGACATCGAAAATCGTAGTATATCATGAAAGATATTGCAATGCTAAACAAAGCACCATTAGACTTCTTCGGATGTAATTTTTGTCTTGTAGAGAAGCATCGTATGGCTTTTGTCCTTATTTCGAAATGTGGACTCACTTTTTTGGAGAATATAGCTATCTATGCGTCTATAGGTATGATTCCTGATAGGAAAGATCAGACTCATTTTTATATCGCCCGGGTAAAACCCGAACGTTTTTTGGTACCGGTTTCTGAGATGTCCGGTTATGAAAGGGAGCATAAATCGTATTTGAAGGTAGCGGTTTGGAGGGATCCGGTGGAAAGACTGATTTCTGCTTATAAATATTTTATACTTGAACGTACTTTTAACCGTTATATGTATATGTGTAATCTTTATCAGGATCATTCTTTTGAACGCTTTCTTTCGTTTGTTGAGTTTGAATTGGGGAAGACAAATCCGTTGTGGCAGGATGAACATATACGCAGGCAATCTGATTTTTATACTTCTGCAGAGGTGGATTGTATTGTACCGCTCAGTAAATTAAACTGTTTCTTAGAAGAGAAAGGAGTTGATATACCTGAGGAGAGGTCGAATGCGACATCCGTTCAGTTTGAGCTGAGAGATGAGAAACAGATAGCACGGATAAAAGAACTTTATCGCCTCGACTATGAAATACCTGTCAGTTATTAAAAAAGAAATGTTATGGATGCACAGATAGAAAAGATAGCAAAATCACTTTATTTCTCCTACAGACAAACTGACATAGGGCTGTTTTATGGAAAGATGGGATCTTGTCTTTTCTTTTTTCATTATTCTCATGTTGCCGAATCGCGAATTTTTGGAGAATTTGCCGAAGAGTTGCTGGATGAAGTGATGGAGTATGTTCGCTTGGGTATGCCGGTCGGTCTGTCTTTCGGATGGGCTGGCATAGGTTGGGGGGTAGAATATCTTGTCCGGTACGGATTTGTGGAAGATACCGGCAATGAAGAACGGAATAAGATTGATAAGAAAGTGATGGAATATGATGTCAGGCGTTTGGATGACTACTCTTTAGCTACGGGACTGGAGGGCATTGCGTGGTATGTCCTGCTTCGATTGTCTTCGGGGGATAAAAGTGTACGGATCAGAGAAGAAACCTATTTGTTTGATTTGAGCAATGCTTGTGAAAGAGTTTTAAAGAAAAGGCAGTATAAGGGCATGCTTTTGCTGCTGAATTTTCTGAACGGGAAACAGATAAATTATCCTTTCCGGGAATTTTTTTCACAAATTCCGGGAGAAGCGCATTATATTCCGGATATGTGATGTATTTTTGCTACGTAGACTAATATTATGAATAAATGAAGCTAAGTTCTTTTCCTCATTACCTCCAGTTGGACGCTATGGATTGCGGCCCTTCCTGCCTTCGCATGATTGCGAAGTACTATGGTAAGAGTTATTCCCTGCAGACCCTCCGTGCACGTTCTTTTATTACCCGTGAAGGAGTTTCCATGTTGGGCATCAGTGATGCGGCGGAATCCATCGGTTTCCGTACTTCGGGGGTCCGTATCTCTTTGGAGCAACTGAAAGAGGACGTACCGTTGCCTTGCATCCTGCATTGGAACCAGAACCACTTTGTGGTCTGTTATGATATAAAGAAGAAGCGCAGTGGCTACCGTTTCTATATCGCTGATCCGGCACGTCAGTTGATTTCGTACAGTGAGGAAGAATTTAAAAAGTGTTGGTTGTCTACCAAGGTGAATGGAGAAGAGAAAGGAGCTGCACTTGCGCTTGAACCGGGCCCGGAATTCCAAGGGCAGGGAGACGAGGAAGAGTCCGGCAGTCGCAGTCTTCGTTTCTTTCTTAAATATTTGTCTCCTTATCGTAAACAACTGATTCAACTGGTTCTGGGAATGCTGACAGCGAGCTTGCTGCAACTTATCTTCCCATTTCTGACACAGTCGTTGGTGGATGTGGGTATCCGTGACGGTAACCTGAACTTTATCACTCTGATCCTGATTGCACAGCTGGTAATCTCCGTTTCGCAACTTTCGGTCGAGTTTATCCGTAGCTGGATCATGCTTCACATGAACACACGTATCAACATCTCGCTGATCTCTGACTTCCTGGCAAAGTTGATGAAACTACCGCTCCATTATTTCGATACGAAGATGATCGGTGACATTATGCAGCGTATCGGTGACCACGGACGTATCGAGAGCTTTCTGACAGGCTCATCCATCAGTACGCTTTTCTCTTTCGTAAACTTCTTTATTTTTGCTTTTGTATTGGCTTATTATAATCTGGGTATTCTTGCCATCTTTCTGGTAGGCAATTCACTCTATATCTGCTGGATTCTTGTGTTCATGAAGTACCGGCGCGAACTGGATATCCGGCGTTTTGCCCAGGCGGCGGGCGAACAGAGCAGTTTGATTCAGCTGGTGACTGCCATGCAGGAAATCAAGCTGAACAACTGCGAGAAGCAAAAGCGCTGGCAGTGGGAACGCATTCAAGTGAAGCTTTTCAAGATCAGCGTGAAGGGACTGGCATTGGGGCAGGTTCAGCAAGTGGGCTCTGTCTTTTTTAATCAGACAACGAATATCGTAATTTCCTTTATTGCTGCCAAATCGGTTGTGGAAGGGGATATGACTCTGGGTATGATGATGTCTTTGACGTATATCATCGGTCAGCTGAGTGGCCCCATCGGCTCTTTTATCGGCTTTGCCCAACAACTTCAGGATGCAAAGATCAGTCTGGAACGCTTGAACGAGATTCACGGTCAGAAAGATGAAGAACAGGATATCACTTCAAAACTGACGGTTCTTCCGGATCGGCGTGATATTCGTATTGAAAATCTGTCGTTTAGCTATGACGGGGCGGACCGTGACTATGTGCTGAAGGATGTGAATCTGGATATACCCGAACATAAAGTGACAGCGATCGTGGGGGCGAGTGGTAGTGGTAAGACTACACTGATTAAGTTGATGCTCGGTTTTTATACTCCGAATAAGGGGGATATCAAAATAGGTGAGACTCCTCTGGATGTGGTGAATCCGCATCTCTGGCGTGCGAAGAGTGGTTCGGTGATGCAGGATGGCTTTATTTTCTCTGATACGATTGCGAACAACATTGCTGTTGGTGAGGAACAGGTGGATGTGGAACGTTTGCGCCATGCTGTGGCGGTTGCCAATATCCGTGATTTTATCGATTCTCTTCCTTTGGGCTATAATACGAAGATCGGAATGGAGGGGAACGGCATCAGTCAGGGACAGCGACAGCGCCTGCTGATAGCCCGTGCGGTTTATAAGAATCCGGAGTTCCTGTTTTTCGATGAGGCGACGAATGCACTGGATGCCAATAACGAGCGTGAGATTATGGAACACCTCCATACATTCTATCGGGGTAAGACGGTTGTAGTGGTAGCACATCGTTTGAGTACGGTTCGTGATGCGGATAAGATCGTGGTGCTGGATAAAGGTGCTGTGGCTGAAGAGGGCACTCACCGGGAACTGACGGAGAAGAAAGGATTGTATTATCAGTTGGTGAAGAATCAGCTGGAGTTAGGAAGTTAGGTATGGAAAAGGAGCACACACATAAAGAAATCGAGCTTCGCAGTGAAGAGGTACAGGAGGTGATGAACCGTGTTCCGGCGTGGATTCTGCGTAGTGGCATTACGGTATTGTTTATCATCGTAGTGGTGTTGGTGGCAGGCAGCTATTGGTTTAAATATCCGGATGTGATAACTGCAGAGGTGACAGTGAGTACACAGGAGCCTCCATCTTATGTAATGGCACGTTCGGCCGGTAGATTAGCGGACCTGTATGTACAGAACGGCCAGGAGGTGAAGCCGGATATGAATTTGGGTGTAATAGAGAATACGGCTCGTGCGGTGGATGTGTTTTCTTTGAAGGGGAAGATGCAGAAGTGGAAGCAGGAAGGATATACACCGGAATCGGGGAAAAACCTTTTTCTGCTTTCGGAGACCGACCGCTGGCGGCTGGGTGAGATACAGTCGGCTTATGCAGGATTTGTGAGTACCCTCTCCGAGGTGGTTCGTATGAAAGAGTTGGGATATTATGCAAAGAAGTTGCAGTCACAGAAAGAATTGCTGGCTACACAGAAGAAATATTATGATCAGGTTCGGAGGCAATATTTTCTGATAGAGAAAGAATATGCTTTAGCTCATGCCTCATATGCAAGAGATTCGATTCTTTATCATCGTAAGGCAATGATTATTACGGAGTTTGAACAGTCCGGCAGTCGCTATCTGCAGAGTCTTCAGTCAAAGGAATCGGCCCGTATGCAGTTGACTCAGGTAGATATGCAGATAGAGCAATCGGAAGAGACATTGCTTGATCTGGAAAAACAGGCGTTTGAAGAGCAGCAGACGCAGGAGGTGAATCTGAGAAATGCTACGGATCAGTTGTTGGGTCAGCTTGCGGCGTGGGAACAACATTACCTGCTTCGAAGTCCGGTCGGAGGAAAAGTTACTTTTCTGAATGTGTGGAGCGTGAATCAGTATGTGGAGTCGGGGGCTACCGTTTTTGTGGTTGCCCCGAAAGAGGAATCCTTGCCTGTAGGGACGGCATTGCTGCCTTTACAGGGATCGGGTAAAGTAAAGGCCGGACAGCGTGTGAATTTGCGTCTGAATAATTATCCGGACCAGGAGTTTGGTTATGTAAGGGGGGAAGTGAGAAGTGTTTCGCCTCTGCCGACGGCGGAAGGCATGTATGTGGTCGATATTGCTTTGCCGGATGGGTTGACAACCAACTATGGAAAGATGCTGCCGTTGACTCGTGAGATGAAGGGAAGTGCGGAAATTATCACGGACGATCTTCGGCTGCTGGAAAGATTGATTATGCCGCTACGAAAAATTTTCATGGAACAAAAATAGGTCAAAGTAGCTTTGGAGCTATATATAATAAGGTGTATCTCCGGATCTTTGTAGAAAATGCTTCGGAAATTTTCATTTATCCAAAACCTTTTAGTTTCGTTGGTGTTATTTAAATAGTTTCAATAATAAATAGGAAGATTTGTAATAACCACTTTAACTATTAAGGTATATGAAAAAGATTCTAATGCTGCTGGCTTTAGCCGGCGTTACATCTGTTGCTTCAGCGCAACAAACTACGATTACGGGATACGAAGTTATCCAGGTACAAGACAAATATCAAGTAATCACTAACTCCTTCTGGGATAACTGGTTCTTTTCTATCGGTGGCGGTGCCGAAGCCATGTTTGGTGACAACGACCATGCCGGAAAGTTCAGAGACCGTATCAGTCCGACATTGAATGTGGCTGTCGGTAAATGGTTTACTCCCGGGTTGGGATTGCGATTGCAGTACAGTGGCTTGCAGGGGCGCGGCTTTGCCCATTCGGAAACAGCCGATTTTGTGAAGAGTGGTAAACTGGCCAATGGGTATTATAAACAGAAATTCAACTATATGAATCTTCACGGTGACGTGATGTTCAATTTGAATGCTCTGTTTGGCGGATACAACTCTCACCGTGTATATGAAATTATCCCTTATTTGGGAGCGGGTTTTACTCATTCATACTCTAAACCTCATCGTGAGGCATTTGCTATGAACGCAGGTATTATCAACCGTTTCCGCGTATCGAGTGCGGTAGATATCAATATCGAAATCGGTGGTATGCTGGCTGAAGATAAGTTTGACGGAGAAATTGGTGGAAAACATGGGTATGATGGCGTTGCCAGCCTGACTGCAGGTCTGACTTACCGCTTCCCGGCCCGTGGATTTGCCCGTCCGATGCCACAGATTATCTCTGAAATAGAATTGGCCAATATGCGTCGCCAGATGAATGAAATGGCTGCTGCCAACCAGTCACTGCAACAGCAGTTGGTTGATGCACAGAACCAGCCGGTGGCAGAAGTTGCCGAACAAGTAGTTGTAACGGATGCTAATATTGCTCCGCGTACTGTATTCTTCACAATCGGTTCTTCTGAACTGTCTCCGCGTGAAGAGATGAACTTGTCTTATCTGGCTGCTAAGATGAAAGAATTCCCGGATACACAATATACCGTATACGGATATGCTGACTCGGCAACCGGTACTCCTGCATTCAATAAGGAGTTGAGCCAGAAACGTGCTCAGGCTGTTGTCAATGCATTGGTTAAGAAATACGGAGTAGATTCCAGCCGCTTGAAAGTTGATGCCGGAGGTGGTGTGGATAAATTCGGTAAACCTATTTACCTAAACCGCGTTGTATTAGTAGAGTCTGCTAAATAAATTCAGACTCAACCTTCTTTAAAAGAAAGCGCCCTGTTGCCGGACTGGTAACAGGGCGTTTCTTTTTTTATTTATTGAATCGCTTTACTTGTTCGTTGATCAGTTCGGCATCATCGAAATAGTTTATCTTCATGGCCTTACGAACATCGGATAACGTATCGGCAGCGGCAGCTCTTGCCACTTCACAGCCTTTTCTCAACATTTCGTAGATGGCAGGAATGTCTTTCTCAAATTCTTTCCGGCGATTACGGATAGGTTCCAGTTCTTCTTGCATAATAGCGTTGAGGAAGCGTTTCACCTTTACATCTCCCAGGCCGCCGCGTTGATAATGAGCTTTCAGTTCATCGAGGCTCGGGTAGTCGGGCAGATAACGTTCGAAATGTTCGGGACGGCAGAAGGCATCCAAATATGTAAATACGGTATTACCTTCGATTTTGCCTGGGTCTTGCACCCGTAAGTGATCGGGGTCGGTGAACATGCTCATTACTTTCTTCTGTACCTCGTCCGCTTCTTCGGAAAGGTAAATGCAGTTGCCTAACGATTTACTCATTTTGGCTTTTCCATCGGTACCCGGCAGGCGCAGGCAGGCTGCGTTGTCCGGTAGAAGGATTTCCGGCTCGACTAATGTTTCTCCGTAGATATAATTGAAACGGCGGACAATTTCTCTGGCCTGCTCGATCATGGGCTCCTGATCTTCACCTACCGGTACTGTAGTGGCACGGAAGGCAGTGATATCGGCAGCTTGGCTGATGGGATAAGTAAAGAAACCTACAGGAATGCTGGTTTCGAAGTTGCGCATCTGTATTTCCGTCTTCACGGTAGGGTTACGTTGCAGGCGTGATACGGTGACGAGATCCATATAATAGAATGTCAATTCGCACAGTTCCGGAATCTGGGACTGGATGAAGATTGTCGACTTTTCCGGATCGAGTCCGCAGGCCATATAATCGAGGGCTACTTCAATTACGTTTTGGCGTACTTTTTCAGGGTTATCGATGTTATCGGTCAATGCCTGCGCATCGGCGATGAAGATGAAAGTTTTGTCAAACAAGCCGGAATTCTGTAGTTCGACTCTTCGTTTCAGTGAACCTACGTAGTGTCCGATATGGAGTTTTCCGGTAGGACGGTCACCTGTCAATATGATTTTTTCTTTTCCCATTATTTTTATTTTTAATCGAAGGACAAAGATAGTCAGAATCAGCTGAAGTAACAAATAAAACGAATATTCTTACCAGATTCCTTTGTAATTATAGAAATAAGTCGTTACTTTGCACAAACTTTGAAATAGCAATGAATCAACAGGAAATCAGAAGCAAGTATTATCTCCGTTCGAGTGTATTTCACCCGGAATCAGCCTACTTCTTCTCTTTTCTCCAAAAACGATATTTAGTTCTTTGGTAATGCGTTAGTCCTTTATTGAGGGTAACGCATTTTTTTTGTGCGGATACGTAGAAATAACAACTTATAATGACAATAAAAGAAATGGAAAAGGAAATGAAAAAAGTCCTTGTTTTGGGTTCAGGCGCACTCAAAATCGGACAAGCCGGAGAGTTTGATTATTCCGGTTCACAGGCACTGAAGGCCTTGAAAGAAGAAGGCATCAATTCGGTATTGGTCAACCCGAACATCGCAACCATTCAGACTTCCGAGGGAATTGCTGATAAGGTGTATTTCCTTCCCGTGACTACTTATTTTGTAGAGGAGATTATTAAGAAAGAACGTCCCGACGGCATTCTTCTCGCATTCGGCGGACAGACTGCCTTGAACTGCGGTGCAGAGCTTTATACACAAGGTATTCTGGATAAATATGGTGTGAAAGTATTGGGTACTTCGGTTGAGGCTATCATGTATACGGAAGACCGTGACCTGTTTGTGAAGAAGCTCAACGAGATTGATATGAAAACTCCGGTCAGCCAGGCTGTAGAAAGCATGGAAGATGCTATTGCTGCTGCACGTCGCATTGGTTATCCGGTGATGGTTCGTTCGGCTTACGCGCTGGGAGGACTCGGAAGTGGTATTTGTGCCAATGAAGAGGAATTCCTCAAATTGGCTGAGAGCTCATTTGCTTTCTCTAAACAGATTCTGGTGGAAGAGTCGTTGAAAGGATGGAAAGAAATTGAGTTTGAGGTGATCCGTGATGCGAATGACCACTGTTTTACGGTAGCAAGCATGGAAAACTTTGACCCGCTGGGTATTCATACCGGCGAATCGATCGTGGTAGCTCCGACTTGCTCATTGGATGACAAGGAACTGAAAATGTTGCAGGAACTTTCAACTAAATGTATCCGCCATCTGGGTATTGTAGGTGAATGTAACATTCAGTATGCATTCAATTCGGATACGGATGATTATCGTGTGATTGAGGTGAATGCACGTCTGAGCCGTTCTTCGGCTTTGGCCTCGAAGGCAACCGGCTATCCGCTGGCATTTGTGGCCGCTAAGGTGGCATTAGGCTACACACTCGATCAGATAGGTGAGATGGGCACTCCCAACTCGGCATATGTGGCTCCGCAACTTGATTACTATATTTGTAAAATTCCTCGTTGGGACTTGACTAAATTTGCCGGTGTATCTCGTGAGATCGGTTCAAGCATGAAATCGGTTGGTGAAATCATGTCGATAGGCCGTTCGTTTGAAGAGATTATCCAGAAAGGTCTTCGCATGATCGGTCAAGGTATGCATGGGTTTGTCGGTAACGACGATGTGCATTTTGAGGATCTGGATAAGGAGCTTTCTCACCCGACGGATTTACGTGTTTTCGCTCTGGCTCAGGCCATGGAAGATGGCTATACGATAGAGCGTATCCATGAACTGACAAAGATTGACCCGTGGTTCTTGGGCAAACTGAAAAATATCGTTGACTATAAAGCGAAGTTGTCTGCTTATGATAAGGTAGAGGATATTCCTGCAGACGTATTGAGGGAGGCCAAAGTGCTGGGCTTCTCTGACTTCCAGATTGCGCGCTTTGTGTTGAATCCGGCAGGAAATATGGAGAAAGAGAACCTGATGGTACGTGCCCGTCGTAAAGAACTGGGTATCCTTCCGGCCGTGAAACGCATCAATACCATTGCTTCCGAACATCCGGAACTGACAAACTACCTTTATATGACTTATGCGGTTCAGGGTTATGATGTGAACTATTATAAAAATGAAAAGTCAGTAGTTGTGTTAGGATCGGGTGCTTATCGCATTGGTAGCTCGGTTGAGTTCGACTGGTGTTCGGTAAATGCTGTGCAGACTGCTCGCAAACTGGGATATAAATCGATTATGATCAATTATAATCCCGAAACGGTGTCTACTGATTATGATATGTGTGATCGTCTGTACTTCGACGAACTTTCGTTCGAACGTGTGCTCGACGTGATCGATCTGGAACAACCTCGCGGTGTGATTGTATCCGTAGGTGGACAGATTCCGAATAACCTTGCCATGAAACTGTATCGTCAGTCTGTTCCGGTATTGGGTACTTCTCCTGTTTCTATCGACCGGGCAGAAAACCGTAATAAGTTCTCTGCAATGCTTGATCAGTTGGGTATCGACCAGCCGGCATGGCAGGAGCTGACCAGTCTGGAAGATGTGAAAGGTTTTGTAGAGAAAGTGGGCTATCCGGTACTGGTTCGTCCGTCTTATGTACTTTCGGGAGCTGCGATGAATGTTTGCTATGATGACGAGGAGTTGGAGAACTTCTTGAAGATGGCTGCTGAGGTATCGAAAGAGTATCCGGTAGTTGTTTCTCAGTTCCTTGAAAATACCAAGGAAATTGAATTCGACGCAGTGGCACAGAATGGAGAAGTGGTAGAATATGCTATCTCAGAACATATTGAGTTTGCCGGAGTGCACTCGGGTGATGCTACGCTGGTATTCCCGGCACAGAAAATCTATTTTGCAACAGCGCGCCGCATTAAGAAAATCAGCCGCCAGATTGCGAAAGAGCTTAATATTTCGGGACCGTTCAATATTCAATTCCTGGCTCGCAACAACGAAGTTAAAGTTATCGAATGTAACTTACGTGCTTCACGTAGTTTCCCGTTCGTTTCTAAGGTGTTGAAACGTAACTTTATCGAGACTGCTACCCGCATTATGCTCGACGCTCCATACAGCCGTCCCGATAAGTCGGCATTTGATATCGACTGGATTGGAGTGAAAGCTTCTCAATTCTCTTTCTCACGTTTGCACAAAGCCGATCCGGTTTTAGGTGTAGATATGTCGTCTACCGGTGAGGTGGGCTGCATTGGTGACGACTTTTCTGAAGCACTGCTGAATGCAATGATTGCTACCGGCTTTAAAATTCCTGAAAAGGGAGTGATGTTCTCTTCAGGTGCAATGAAGTCGAAAGTCGATTTGCTGGAAGCAAGCCGCATGTTGTTCAACCAGGGATATAAGATTTATGCAACAGCCGGAACTGCTGCTTTTCTGAATGCACATGGTGTAGATACTACTCCGGTTTACTGGCCGGATGAAAAACCGGGGGCTGAGAACAATGTGATGAAGATGATTGCCGACCATAAGTTCGACTTGATTGTGAATATTCCCAAGAATCATTCGAAACGTGAGCTGACAAATGGTTATCGTATCCGTCGTGGCGCAATCGATCATAATATCCCATTGATAACCAACGCGCGTCTGGCGAGTGCATTTATCGAAGCATTCTGTGATTTGAAGCTTGAAGATATTCAGATAAAGAGCT
>ENA-UOJT01000946-UOJT01000946.1-human-gut-metagenome-genome-assembly--contig:-C15-NODE-946-length-20268-cov-14.629347_pt1 | contig 20268 bp, 12 predicted proteins | sample MGYA00242357_ERZ723904 | MGnify/ENA metagenome assembly ERZ723904 | reverse complement strand
TGATTTATCTAATCAGATTTAGGAGGTTTACCTTATGAAGAAAAGAAATATCATTTTGGTAATTTCATTTTTATTGTTTTTAAATGTATGTACTCATATTGTAGCTGCCACGGACAAGACACCCCCATCTTCTGACAATTTCATTGAATGTCAAACATTTGAAGATGACATTTTTACGGCATAAGTTTATCTAGTTTATATTCATCAAAGGTCTCATCAATAATGGCAGCTCTGTGCTCATCACCTCTTGCCTTTGCTATGATATAGGCAGTTGTCATGAACTGTGCTGCCTGCTTTTTGTCCCCGCACTCTGCAAGGCATATCGACTTATTGTACAATAATTGCATGAACATATTAAGTTTTCCATGTTTATTACAATACTCTATACCCGTTGAACAAAGTTCCAGTGCTTCATCATATTTTTTACACTCCATAAGCAAATTACTGAGATTAAATAATATAAGCGGATATGTATTTACAATCTCATCATAATCAGCATTACTGTGCTCTAAGTATTCCTTTAAAAACTTCTGCCACATTATTGCCTGCATGGTCTTTCCCTGCTTTCTAAGCACACTGGCAATACAATTAATTATCAGAATTTCATCCGTGGTAAGAAGCTTAACGCTGTTTATCTGGTTTATATCAAAATTTCTATAGGTACAATGTATTGCATGCAATAGCAACTCAAGCATTTCATCATCAAAACCAGCTTTTTCTCTCCTAAGTCCGGCTCTCACAAATGTGATATACTGCTCAGTCATGTTATCCATTCCAATCGGACAATTCTTCAATTCATCCAGCAATTCCTCCACATCCCCTTTCTGTGAAGCCAGCCTATGTCTTATTTCCCTCTTAATGTTATACCAGTACATTTCGTCACTTGTGACCCGCACCCCTAAAGGTTCTACGGGCAGCCCCAATCTCTCCATAATTGCAATATACTGGTTTAACCTCATGCCCTGTTTGCCATTTTCTATTTTAGACAGTGTAGGCACAGAACATATTCCCTCACACAGCTCCTCCTGTGTAACCCCAAGTCTCTCCCGCCGTTCTCTTATACAATCTCCCAATAAGTAAAATGCCATAATTGACTTGTGCCTCTTATATAGACGCATTACTCCTAACTTGTTATTTTATATTATTATAGCAGTCATTTATGGCATTAACAAGTACTATTTAGGGTCAGCCCCCGGTGCCGCATGCAAAAAGGTGGATTCTGTCTGCCCGTGCAGTACAAAATCCACCTCTAATTCACGCAATTTATTTCATATTTTCTTTTAATCGCCAGACAACTCCTTTGCGCCGGGACAGGGGTCAGACCCCGCGTCCCAGACTTGGGACACGGTGTCTGACCCCTGTCCCAAAAGCTTTAGTGGTCCTCGTTCTCGCCCTGTCCGTAGTAGGCATTTGCTCCGTGCTTTCTGAAGTAATGCTTGTCAAGAAGGTGCTGTGGCACTCTCTGTACTCTAGGATTGAGTGTCATGGTGTTGTATGCCATCTCTGCGACAGCCTCGAGAACCACCGCATTATATACGGCTCCCTTGGCAGTCTTGCCCCATGCGAATGGGCCATGGTTCTTTACCACGATTCCCGGAATGGCAAGGGCGTCCGTGTCGCCGACTGTCTCTACAATGACATTTCCTGTGTTAAGCTCATAAGCCTCATAGATTTCCTGCGCTGTCAAGTCCCTTGTGCATGGAACATCGCCGTAGAAATAGTCTGCGTGTGTTGTTCCGAATGCCGGAATATCCATTCCCGCCTGCGCGAATGTGACTGCCCACTTAGAATGTGTATGTACAACACCGCCAATCTCAGAATACTGCTTATAGAGCACAAGATGTGTAGCTGTGTCCGATGAAGGCTTGTACTTACCCTCAACAACCTTTCCGTCCATGTCCACAACAACCATGTCATCAGGTGTCATAACATCATACTCGACACCGCTCGGCTTGATTACAACAAGTCCGCTCTCCCTGTCGATACCGCTGACATTTCCCCATGTGTAGATTACAAGTCCCCTCTTTACAAGCTCCATATTAGCCTCGTATACTTCTTTTTTTAACGCTTCTAACATAATAAAACCTTCCCTTCTCGTTGTTTATATGATTCCGGTATCAAAACATTTATATACACTCTTAAATTAAATCGGCATGTTTTGACGCCTCGGATCTTTATATAGGTGATTGATTAGTAAAGCGGACATTCGCAATCCGCTTTCGCTGCTTGCTCATGAACGCAGTTCGCATCCCCCTTACCCACCGCTTAGTGCTCTACGCACTTGAAGCGGGAGATTGCTTATTCCGCGTTCAAATTAAAGTGAATCCACTGCCGCTCTTTCTACCGCAAGACCAGCCTTATATCGCTCGATAAACTCATCAAAGCCTTTGACATCCTCCGCTGCAGGCTCCAATGTGCTTCCCGTCTGTCCGGCAAATACCTTGTTATTCAGGTAATCGTCAAGTGTCTCACCGTCATTTTTGTTAATCATGTATGCTGCAAGAAGTGCCATTCCCCATGCACCGCCCTCGCCTGCCGTCTCCATAACGGTTATAGGAGCGTCCATGGCTGCCGCAAGGAAGCTCTGGCCGACCCCCTTGGTCTTAAATAGTCCGCCGTGTCCTGTGATGGAATCTACCTTGACTCCCTCTTCCTTTAAAAGAATATCAAGACCTATCTTGAGCGCACCAAGCGATGTATAAAGATGTGTTCTCATAAAGTTGGCAAGACTGAAATTACTGTTGGTATTTCTCACAAACAGAGGTCTTCCCTCCTCCATGTGAGTGATATTCTCGCCCGATATGTAGCCATAAGACATAAGTCCGCCGCAGTCTGCATCTCCCTCAAGTGCCTTATTGTAGAGAACCGAAAAGAGCTTATTCATATCAACAGGTATTCCGAGAGCTTCCTCGAACTCCTTGAATATGTTGACCCATGCGTTGAGGTCGGATGTGCAGTTGTTGCAATGAACCATGGATACAAGATTTCCTGTAGGTGTTGTGACAAGGTCAATCTCAGGATATACCTTGGAAAGCTCCTTCTCCATGACTATCATCGCGAATACGCTTGTTCCGGCTGATACATTTCCTGTTCTCACCGCAACAGCGTTGGTGGCTGTCATTCCTGTTCCTGCATCTCCCTCAGGCGGGCACATAGGTATTCCCGCCTCAAGGTCACCATCCTTATCAAGGAGCGCTGCGCCCTCTGCTGTGAGAACTCCTGCCTCATCACCCGCAAGAAGCACCTTCGGCATAATATCCATGAGTCTCCATGGAAGCTGTGCCTTGTCTCCCTGTGCATTTCTCTCCTCGATGAGCGAGTCGAATCTGCCAACCATATTTGCATTATAATTCTTAGCAGCAGTATCAATTGGGAACATGCCGGAAGCTTCACCGACACCGATAACCCTCTTTCCGGTAAGCTTCCAGTGTATGAAGCCCTCCAGTGTTGTCATGTAGTCAATACGCGGAAGGTGCTCCTCATTATTTAACATTGCCTGATAAAGATGGGCAATGCTCCATCTCTGAGGAATGTTGTAATTAAAAAGTGAAGTAAGCTCGTCGGATGCCTCCTCGGTTATGCTGTTTCTCCATGTCCTGAACGGAACTAAAAGCTGCCCATCCTTATCAAATACCATGTAGCCGTGCATCATGGCTGAAAAGCCTATTGCCCCAAGCCTTTTGAGTGTAACTCCGTATTTTTCCTTTACATCCGCCTTCAACGATGCATAACAGTCTGTAAGACCTCCCCATATATCATCAAGGCTGTATGTCCACACACCATTCTCATAGCGGTTCTCCCATTCATGGCTTCCCCCTGCTATCGGTGTATGCTTCTCATCAATGAGTACCGCCTTAATTCTTGTTGAACCGAACTCGATTCCGAGAACAGCTTTGCCGCTCTCAATTGTTTCCTTTACATTTCCCATTGTCTTCTCCTCCAGGTTATATTTTAATATTTTCTGCCAATAATAGCATACCTTCTAATGTCGACTATTCATCATAATCATCGTCATCATCATAGTCATCGTCGTACTCATCATCTTCATCATCTTCATCATAATCATTATTATCTTCTGTATCATCAGAAGAAGCCTTTTTCTCTGCCTGCGTATTCTTCTTCCAGACTCGTGATTTTTTCTCTTTTTTAGGCTTATCCCTGTCGTTCTCTATAGAGTCATCCGGCTGCGTATCCTCCCCAGCTTCCGTATTCTCTTCGTCCTCGTCATCTTCATACTCATTCTCTGAGCTTAAGTCACCCTCCTTGATGGTAAGAACAGAACGGAATCTGCCAAAAAGCTTATTGCCAAGCCTGTTTTTCGCATGTCCGGCAGCGTGGTTCATTATCTCCTTCACCAGTTCAACAGCATTACCCTGATCATCATTCGGAACCTGGCTGAGTATCAGATACAGCTTTAAAAGTGCCTTATCCTCAACTCTCCATCCCTGACTCTCCGCATAATCCTTGGCAATATCCACAAGCTCATTTACCGTATACTGCTTGAGTAAGAAGCAGCCCGTGAAATTATCTGCAAGATCCGGATTGTCCGCAAAAAGCTTATTTATCTCGAACTCCTCGTCCATGATAATAAACAACGTGTTGCGACTGAGCTTCAACATTGAGATAAGTGTTTCCCTCTTTAACCGTCCTGCATTCTCAATTACGAGAGTCTGACCTGCGAGCTTATCCGCATACAGCTCATAGCCCTTCTCATTTATCTTTTCCGCTGATATGCGCGCAAGCTTCTGCTCACGGTCTTCGTCATACGCATGAAGTGCTTTAAACAGATTGATTGCAAAGGCTGTCTTGTCGGTGGTGCGGCTGCCCATGATGGCTACATGCCCTGCATTATCAAGCTTTCCCACAGCCTCAGCTCTCTTAGCTCCGATGTATCTGCACAACCTCTTCTCCATGCCGGACATATATAAATATCTGTCAAGAAATACTCTCTCCTCATCCTTGAGCAGATATCTTCCCGAATCAGAAACTCCTACAGCTGCTTTGGCATTATCCTCGATTATCTGCTCTATTCCGGCATTTATCGCATGTTCAAGATCAGGCACACCTCCTGTTTCATCCGCCTCATCGTTTACATCATTTTCCTCTTCGATGCTCTCACTGTCATCAATATCCGGAATCTCCTCGAATTCTTCCTCCTCAGCTTCTGGCTCCTGCTTATCCGATTCTGCCTTCGGTTTCTCATCCGGATTGATTGACGCAGCTATCTCCCTGACCGTCCTCTCAAGAGCCTCCCTCTCCTCCTTGCTGTAGTCATCTGCCTTCTGCTCAGTCTGTGCAGGCTCCCGCCTTCTGTCCTGTGCATGCTGCTGTGGTGCCTCAGCCTGTTCCTCTTCTGATTTGACAGGCATAACCATCTTCTTAATCTCAGCTACAGGAATCTCCCTTGTGGCACGATTATCAGGCTGCTTCTCATCATCCTCATCATCTAAATCGGAAAGCCACTGTGTTATGTCCATCTGTGAAGAGTTGGCTTCGCGGTCTGCTGCCGCCTCCCTCCTTCTCCGCTCCTGCTCAGCCTGAAGCTGTGCTACAAGCTCCGACATCTGTTCAAGCGTAAGCTGCTGCGTGACTTCTCTTATATCGGCATTTTTCAGGGAATTAATATCTGGCAGCCTGCTGTCGGACACAGTACTGCCGGGCGAAGCCTTTTTTCCATTGTCGTCATGTGTCTTTGCTGCATTCCTTGACGCCTTGCGCCACTGGTGCTTGTTGATTATAATTTCCTTCGTAGGCTCAGAATCATCCTGTATATCTTCAAGCTGTGCCGCTTCCCTGAGTGCCTCGGTTCTCTCTCTGTTCTTATATGCCTCCATTATCTCATTGACATTCGCCTTAAGCTCCTGCTGCACGTTTCTGGTGTCATATACTGAATAGTCGGGAACCTTTATACTTATATCATAATCCGGCTCAAGCTTCTGCATATCTTCTTTTATAGCTGTCTTTGCAGGCTTTTTCTCTAAAGGCTGTGGTTTAACTTCTTTTTCAGGCTCCGGCTGCGCTGATATAGCATTATCGATATCTATAGGTGACCACTCTGTTGTGTTTCCTATATCATCAATGTATACCGGCTTGTTCTCCTCATCCGCAGAATCCGTCTCGTTGGCATAAGCCTCCGGTTCTTCCGGCTCCGCTTCATGGCTCACAGGCTCCTCAACGATACCCGGCTTCTGCTGCTCATGCTGCTCATGTTCTTCATCAAGGGCATATAATGCCTCGTTGTCATAGTCCTCTGCTTCCTCAGCTGTCGGCTCATAAGACATATTATAGTCCTGTCGGGTATCGTGGGTATCATATTCATGTTGTTCGTACGCACTAATATCGCGGGTATCATATTCTCCATTATCATACGCACCGGCGTTGTCAGTATCGTATCCATGATTATTGTACGCATGGTCATCATACCCATAAGCTGTGTCCGGCTCTGCCTCTGTTGCTGCAGCTTCCGTCTGCGCCGGCTCACCGCCCATGCCGTCATACACAGCTGAGCTGTTTATTCCGAGCGAGGACAGCTTCTCAAGCCTTGCAAGCTTCTCCATCTGCCCCGGTGTCAGCGGAACATACATCTGCTTAAGTCTCAACGCCTTCTCGACATATATTCCATCTGCGAACCACAGCACCAGCTCATCACATTCCCTCACACACTTGTCGGTAAGTCCTGCCTCGCTGTAGAGAAGCGCAAGCTCATACTCATACTCCTCGTCAAGCTCCTTATCCTTGTAGTTCTGAAGAATGGTTATAAGCTCCTCGACAGGTGCCTTCTTAGCGCGCTTTAACTTATACAGAAGGATATACCCGGTCACATCGCGCGGTGCCAGCTCCACATACTCCTGATAAATCTCCTCCGCATCATCCAGCTCACCGAGCTTGACATACATCTCCATAAGAGTTGCCAGAAGTCTCCTTCCGCCAAGCTTACGGTTATAGGCATAAATGCACACATTTCTCGCCTTATCATATTTCCCTGTTGCAACATACGCTTCTATAGCATTGGACATGACTGTCCACTGTTTCATCTTCTTCCATTCAAGCTGCTCTGCAACCTTGGCAGCATTGACATAATCCCCGCTCTTTACAAGCTTATCCAGTTTTTCTATCTTAATGGTCAACTCATACTTGTCCAATATGTTCACCTCACATTACATGCTTTTTTCCAGTTTATCACAGCACCTAGAGAAAATCAAAACTTTCCTGTGAAAAAGTTAGTCTTTCGTATTCAAGTTCGCTCTCTGCTACCTGACTGTGGTAATCGACCACAACTGTCTGCTGTTTTTTATCCACAAGTCTCTGTCCAAGTACATAATTGACATCGAATCGTCCTGTTATAGCCGGAGTAGCTCCTCGCGCCGGGACAATGAGCTGGACATGGTTGGTCTTTAAAAGCTTAAAGATAGGTTCCCAGATATATATATCCTTCGCCGCACCGAACGGATTATCAATGAATATCGTCTTTCCGAGCACTGCTGCCTCTTTTCCTCCTGCGTTTATGCTTGCAATATAATTGATCACAGAGACAAGGAACTGGATATATATACCCTGTGACTGCCCTGTACTTCCGACTGCCTCCTCATAGCGCAGATAACGGCTCTGATCCTTTATCCTCTCACGCTTGTACAGGCTTAATCTTATACTGTTCATGTCCGTAACTATGACGGAGAACAGTCTCTTCCAGCAGAGCCTTCCCCTTATGAATTTAAGCCTCTCGTCCATAGTCCTGAAGCCCTCTGCCAGGGATACCGTCTCATTAATATATACAGACATCCTGTCTTTATACATTTCTTCCTTCACATACGGAATCTGCAATGACAATACCGGAATAGCCTCTTCGTCAAGAGTGATTCTTGAAAGCTTATCCAGCCTTTCAAGCTCAGAGCGTATATTGGTGCATATCTGGACACATCTGTTCTCAAAATTGCTCTTGATAAGCTCCATGTCCTCAATGCCCCTGCTTATTCTGCCGCGCTCTAATTCAATACAGTCCTTGGTTGTTCCAAGCGCATCCGTGAGAGCCGCTGCCTCCTCCTGTGTCTGCGGAGGAAGGACATTCTGCTTCACCTCCTGTGCAAGCTCATACGCATTAAGACTCATAAGCTCATCGACAAGCAGATCTCGTGCCCTGATGAATGCAGTGCGCTTTTTCTGTTCCTCCTTCAACACACCGTCAAAGGTGCGCCCTGCCTCCTCATACATTTCGTTGGTGAGCTTCTCATCGGACACACTGCCTGCATCCGCGCCGTCGGTTGTCATCCGGCTTATAATATCATCTGCATCCGGAGCAGCAGTCCTTACCATGCGTTCAAGATCCTTCTGCATCACCATGCATGCCGTCTGCTCCTTGAGATTATCCTTTTCAAGCCCCGAAAGTCTTGAAAGCTCCTTCTTAAGCCTCGAAAGCTCCGCCCTGTGCTGCCCTGCATATTCCTCAGGATTATTTATTTCCACAGGAATATACTCTCCGTAATGCTCCTCATAGCTTCTTTTCGCGTACTCACAGCTTCCCTCAATCCTGTTCATCTGTGTGCTGGCAGCATCAAGCTCCCCCTGCAGGTTCTTCATGTTCTGCCTGAGCTTCTCCTGCTCATCAGCCATGGCATTCAGCTGCGCATTGCTCTTCTCCTTTAAAAGTCCACGGCTGTCAAGCTCCTTTGCCCGCTCAAGGCTCACACCTCTGTAAAGCATCGAGCGCTCCGCCTTTTCCATTGCCGCCGTACAGTTTGCCATGAGCTTTTCCTTGTCCGCTATATCACCCAGCTCATCCGTGATAAGTGAATATATCGCATTAAATTTCGCGTCTACCTCGTCTGCCGTGACATTCGCTTTTTCCTGTTCAGCTTCGGTGTCTGCCTGCTCCTTATAGTAAGGAGCATACCGCTCCCATGTCTTTTTTATCTTAGCTATAGTCTCCTGAAGTATATTTCTTTTATTCTCCAGCTCCTTAAATGCCCTCTCCCTGCTCTCGCACAGCTCCTTTGAGAGCCTCCTTGCCTTGACTGCCGACTCCTTATCAGCTTCGCTCTTTTTTATCTCCTGTAAATACTCGGCAAGCCTTTCACTGAGGCGCACTATATCCTCAAGCTTATCCCTTATCTCAATACTTTCCGAAAGTTTCCTTTCAAGCTCCGACCTCTGACCTGATATCTGCATGGAGCGCTCCTTTGCGCCCTCATTGATATCGGCAAGTCTTTCAAGCCGGCTGCCAAGTTGTTCAAGCTCCGACCTCTGACCTGCAAGAAGCAGCTCAAGCTGGGAAGTATTTTTCAGTGGTGTGCATGCGTAACCGCTCACCCTCTCATAGTCGCTCTTTACCGCCTCATATCTGTTCTCAAGCTTCACCAGCTCTGCATTTATCTGCTCAAGCTCCTCCGACGCCTTCCTTATCCCCGCCTGACGTCCCGCCTCATCATATATAAATGACAGGTCACGGCACGCAAGCATATAGTTGTCATCATCCTGCGGCACCGCCGGTTCATTATCGTTCTCTAACAGTGCTTCCACTGCCGACAGTCTTATTATCGGGACTACTCCGCAGTCCATTGCCATCACATTCCTGTCACGGCATATACTGTCATAGTCCTCACCCGCAAGCACGGAATACGGAAGGTACGGAAAACGTGCCGCGAGTGCAGCACATTCATCGCTTGTTTTCTCCCTCAGATATTCGGCGCCGCTCACAACGCTTCCCTCATATCTGCTCGAAAGATATTCGCACATTCTCTTAACACCATCGGAATCTACAGGTTTAAGGTTCTCTATGGCGCTTATATAGCCCTGTGTCTCACTCTTCTTATTTTTTAACTGTTCACGCTGTGAAAGTATTCTGTCATAAATACCTCCAAGTGACCTAAGCAGATTATCCGTATCCGGCTCACCATACACTTTCGCAAGTGCAGCAAGCTCCCGCTCCCTGTCCTTAGCCCCCGCAAGCTCTTTTTCAAGCTTCTCTATATTGTTACTGCAAATCTGCAGCTGCGCTGTTGTCTGCGCATGCTCATTTATATCGCTGTCGCTCTTCAGCTTAAGCTTAGCCTGCTCATCATCCAATGCCGCAAGTGCTTCCTTCAATGCCGCGATATTTTCCTCATAGCGCTCTGCCTCCGCCGGCGCATTCTCCGTCACAAGGAGCGGCGTTGCTTTTAACTTACCTGAAAGCTCGCCCTCAAGCTCCTTAACCTGCCTCCGGTATCCGGCCAGCTCTCCGTCGATTCTCGCACACTCGTTATCGCTCATGCGGTAATTCTCTCTAAGATTATCAAGCGCTTCCGTGCTCTCCTGCAATTCTGCCTCTGTTTCACTAAGGCTGTGCCCGGTTACGGAAAGCTCCTCCGCCATATATGCGTGCTTCGCCGCTGCCAGACCTTCAAGCTCCTTTGCAAGGTCCTCTCTTCCCCTGCTGCGGTTGTCAATGTACTGCTTAAGCTCCGCAAGGCTCCTCTCCTGCCTTACATAATCCGCATAGTCCTCCGCCGCGTAGGAAAGCTCAAGCTCCTCCTTCTTTTTATCGAAGCTCTTCTCTGCCTGCTCATAGCTCTCCGAAAGGCTGTCCACCAGAGCACGCACCTTTCTAAGCTCCGCCTCCTCATCGGCGATAAGCGCCGCCGATATAAGCCTCTCTTCCTCAAGCTGTGCCTGCCTTATACCCGCTATATCCGCGGCAAGCTTCTGCGCCTGCGCTTCGTTCTTCTTCGTCTGCGCCTGCGCCATGAGAAGGTACTTAAAGAGTCTGTTCTTTCCCTCCTCCTTGCGCTCAAATATATTTCCGAAGTCTGCCACCTTGGTGGAAAAATCGGATATGAGCTTAATCTCCTTATCGTAATTATCCATCGTCTCCCTTCTCTTTGCAAGCTCCAATAGCTTATCCTTTATCTCAAGAAGGGTCTTTGACATCTCATCATCGCCGTTACCGCCGCGGATACGGTTGTTGTATGACTTCTCAATAATCTCCTCTATCAGTAAATCCTCGACAACCTTTCTGGTGGTTCTGTAATTACTCTCAAAATAAGTCCTGACATGTCCCTCGGTCTTATTGATTCCCCTTACCAGCTCCCAGTGGCTCTCATAGATTCCATAGTCATTTATAAAGCTTAGGTAATCCCCCTTGCGCTCAAAAAGCCGCACCTTCACACCGAAGTCCTTCTTCTCAAGGTCGCGCAGGTATGCCTTCAGCCCATTGTAGGTAATTCTCTCCCTGCCATCGGACAACGGAAGATTCTTGATATCATTGTCCCCGAACTCCCTGTAAAAAATACAGTAGTTAAAATACTCTATTCCCGTCTTCTGCTCGCCCTCGGCGTCCTCACCTGCCCTCGCCTTACGCGCGCAGAAGCCGCAGGTCATGTACCTGTAGCCGTTCCTTACATCGCAGGAATCTAATTTCCACTCCACAAGCGAATGTATCGTGGTGCTTCCTCCCGGCTGCGCGAACAGCTTCTCCACAGGCTGCTTCTCGTCAAGAGTACAGTTCGGAAGCATCGTCTGAAGCAGAAGAAGCATGAGCACACTCTTACCTCCGCCGTTTGCAAGGTCATATATGGTGTTCCTGCACGAAAAACGCATCAGAAAATCATCGTAGAACTGAGTGCCAAAATTATATTTTATATTGTTGACCCTGATTCTGTTAATCTGTGGCATTCTGTGCCTCCTGTTCTTCCCTTGTTAATATCTCGTATAGCCTGCCTCTGTTGATACTGTAATAATTCTCCGCCATAGCCTTGAACCTGTCTGTCGGATAATATTTATCCTGATTTTCCACGAAAAGCCCCTGAGCCACAAGAAAGTTAAACGTAAGTTTAACATAGCCCGTCTTGGAATTTCTGGCGGCTCTCTGTCCCTGAACGTCATCGGTCGACGTGACAGGAAGCTCATCCCACAGCAGCGCAAGCGTTTTAAAGCTGTTCTCCTCAACATCATCAAGCACAAGCCCTGCCGAAGGGTCAATAACCTTCACCAAAGCGCTGTCAACAGCCTTTATGACATCCTCATGTCTTACGAACTCCGTGTAGGTGTAGCTGCCCGACGTCTTATAGAATTCCGTCATGGTACAGTATATTATAAGATAACACAAAAAAAGCTCCTTGTTCACCCTGACACCAAGAGCGTGCCTCAGCTCCTCATTAGTAAAGCCAAAGCCGGCATCTCCCATGCCGGCGTTATCCTCATCCGCACTGACAAACAGTGCATTATTATATTCATAAAGCTCCAGCCCGAACTTCTTTAAAATCAGCCTGAGCGCATCATATACCTGCGAATTGGACGAATATTCCTCATAGAGTGCCACATTGCCGCCTGACGCGCTCACTCTGTCTCCTCTTATCAGTGCGGCGGCAAGCTCAAGGGCTTTTTCCAGATTGCGTTGCTCCATGTGTGTGCTCCTTTCTACTTTATTATTAACCCATACGTTGTGTAATTTAACTATATTACCGCCGGGCCCGCTCTCGCTACATTGCAGCTCGTAGCGGTACATAAGCGGCTAAAATACAGCCGCTAAGTACCGACGGCTGCAAAGTACCCGGCTTGCAATATAGTTAAATTACACAACTGTTTGGTTTCAAGCCTAGTAAATGTAAATATAAATTAAGATTATTGTTAATTGTTTACAGCTTCAAGGCTTGGGTTGGCATAGTTATAAGTAATGTAGCGTTGTTTTAGTTTTTACTGTTTTGTAAAGTGTATGTTAGATACCGTGAAGCCGTCTGCAAGCTCGATTTCATCGGGTGGGTCGGCGGGGGTTATGGTGAAGTGGGTTCCGAGACAGGAAGCGTATTCCGGGGTCTGGGCACAGTCATGGAAGATTTCATCAAGAAATGTCTCCGGCTTCTGTCTGTCCGCCTCGAAGCTGTACTCCTTTTTCTGGCACAGATGTACTATGAATGAGTAGTAATCACCGTTCTCAAACAGCTCCTCGCCAAAAATCTTTGCAGCATATTCGTTGAAGGTTCTGAGGTCAATGCAGTTCCTTCTCTTTAGGAGCGATAACAGAACCTTTATGAGTGCCGAATAGTTGCCGCGTATTCTCTCATCCTCAAGCTCATCATCATATACGATATTCTCCGGAATGGTGTCTGTGATAAGCTCCGCCTTGTCATCGCGTCCCGGCTTGTAGGTTATCAGATCCTCGATTCTTTTTATCCCCAAGGTTTTTTTGGTGTTGAGTCCCATTATAGGGCGCACCAGCATGCCAAGAAGTGTTATGTCATCCTTCTTCATGGCAAGCTCCAGCGCATTTCTGAAATCAAAGCTCGGTCTCAGCCTTCCAAGCTTCGCCTTTTTTACCATCTCATCTGCCATTATCCCAAGCCGGGTGCATGCTGACAACAGCTTCAGATGATTATTCATGGCTATCTTAAGCTCCGTATCAAGCTGGTATATTTCTCCCGTTATCTTGAGATACGAGGCATAATCATCATTATTTTTGTCCGTCTCCGCTCTTTTCTGAGCCGCCTGTATAAGCTCTGAATTCTTTATAAAGAGCTTCTGCTCCTCCTCGAACCACTTTACTCCTGTGGCAAAAAAATCCTCATACGCCTCAAGCCCGGAAAAAATATCCGAGGCAAGCAGCGACATTACACGGTTTTTCCTGAGCCACAGACAGTCCACCTCTTTGTTTATGCGGCGCACCACATCCGTTCCACCCTTGAAATCCTTAGACTGTATCATCTTCTCAAGAAGGAGCTGCTCAACGCTTATCCTGCTCTCGTCCTTGATTTCCTTCGTGTCCAGATAGAACTCGATTCCCTCCGGGCTGATTGAATACCATACCGTTCCGTCCTCTATGCGGCTCTCGATAAGTCTCACCCTTGATATCTTTTTCTTTCTGTCAACCGGATCAAAATACCGGAAAATGAACGGCTTACCGTCATTTTTTAATTTGTCAAAAATATATTCAACAAGAATGCTCATATCCCCCGAAGGCGGATTGAGCTTGAAGTCACGTCTTATACACCTGCTCATAAAGGCGGCATATTCCGTATAGGTGACGTCCCTCTCCTTGAAATTGTTTTCCTCAATAAAAAAGCGCAGTACCGCCATGAGAATATACCCCATGTCAAGGCTGTCGTACATCCCTTCCCTGTACCATGAAAAGGACACCTCCGACAGCTTGAAGAACGGGTAATACTTCTTAAGGTTCAGCATACGCTCTCTGTGATCTGTTATTATATCGTTTACTAAAATATTCTCCTGCGGCATTGACAATGACCCCTACAACTGTGTTCTTCCCTCAAGTGCACGAAGCAGTGTCACCTCATCTATATTCTCCAGGTCACCGCCAACCGGCACGCCGCTCGCTATACGGCTTACCTTGATTCCGGTAGGCTTTACAAGCTTGCTTATGTACATTGCCGTTGTTTCCCCTTCCAGACTTGAATTGGTGGCAATAATAACTTCGTCCACATCACCCTCAAGGCGCTTCATAAGCTCCTTGAGTTTAATATCGTTAGGTCCTATGCCAAGCATCGGAGATATAGCACCGTGAAGGACATGATACACACCATCGTACTTCTGTGTTTTCTCATACGCTGCCATGTCCCTCGTGTTTTCCACAACCATGATAACCCTGTGGTTGCGGCTTGGATTGCTGCATATCGGACACAGCTCTTCATCTGTCAGTGTACAACAGCAGCTACAGTATCTTACATTCGTCTTGGCATTTACAATGGCACTTGAGAGACTGTCCACCTGCTCTCTAGGCATTCCAATAATGTGGAATGCAAGACGCTGTGCCGACTTAGCACCTATTCCCGGGAGCCTTGAAAGCTCCTCGATAAGCTTATTAATCTGACTTCCGTAGTATTCCATTAGAATGGGAAGCCTCCGCCAAGACCACCAAGTCCTCCTGTAATCTTAGCCATCGAAGCCTGTGACAGCTCCTCAATCTGTCTGAGCGCCTCATTGGTCGCTGCCATAATCATATCCTCTAACATCTCGATATCATCCGTATCAACTGCCTCAGGGTCAATTGTGACCTTGGTAACCTCCTTTTTGCCGGAAACCGTTACGGAAACCGCACCGCCGCCCGCCGACGCTGTAATTTCCTTCTCCTCAAGCTCCTTTGTAGTCTCCTCCATCTGACGCTGCATCTTCTGTGCCTGCTTCATCAGATTATTCATATTACCAGGCATAGCACCCGGAAAACCGCCTCTTTTTGCCATAATAAAATTCTCCTTTATTCTGCAATTAAATGTTAAAAGCCATTCCGTAAAACCATTCCGGCTCTAAGGCATGGCATATCCGCCAAACATATATTTTCAAGTCCAGACAATATTATATTATATTTTAATAATCAAAATATGTCTACAACAAAATCCTAGAAGTCTTCCTCCACGATATTCATTCTGCATATATCCTCAAGGGTATCGTACTCCTGTGAAACATCCGTTCCGCTCTCAGCATGTATCACTTCTATCTCCATGTCAAGCCCTGTCTTTGCGGCTATCGCCTGCTTTATCGTGTCGATAGCCTCCTGCCTTGATACCATGGAATAGTAGGTCGCATCCTCATATATGAGCTGGAGCTTATTACCGCCGCCGTTCGCCTTGGTTGTATAGTGCTCAAGAATCGGCTTCAATGCCATCGACAATCCATTGCATATTGAGCGCCAGTTCCTGATGACCTCCGTTATGTCCTCGGAGCGCGCCGGCTTCGGCTTAGCACCCATGCCCGCCTGTGTTCCACCGATAGCTGCATCCGCCGTCATGCCACCATTGTCACCTGTAAGTGCCCCGGCTCCCGCCGCAAAGCCCCCGGCAGCCATAGCTCTTGCCGCTGCCTCAAGCCCTGTATCCATCCGTCTTTCAAGGACTGCTATTCTGTCCATCAGCGCGTCATTTAAGCCCTTCTCCATAGCAGGCTGTGTCATCTTGATGAGCGCGACCTCAACCATCACACGCTTCTGGCTTGAACTTTTGAGCTGACCGGACAATTCAGAAAATATTCTGATATAGCGCATGACACCATTCAAATCCGTAAGCTTTGCGTCCTCCTTAAGAAGCTTCATATTCTCTTCAGACATCTCAAGCACATCGGAGGCATCCGTCTGTGACTGCAGCAGCATAAGATTTCTCAGATACCATGTGAAATCGGACACGAACTGACTTAAGTCTCTTCCGTCAATTATTATCTTCTCAAGCTTATGGATGAGTCCAATCGCATCCCCGGCAACGATTCCCCTGAAAAAGTCAGAAAATACCTCAGTGTCAACGGCACCTAAGACCTCAAGCACATTCTCGTACTTCAGCTCCTGCCCCATATAGAATGCAAGGCACTGATCCAGAAGACTCAGCGCGTCTCTCATGGAGCCATCGGCAGCCTTTGCCACATACCTTAACGCTCTCTCGTCCGCACTGATATCCTCCGCCACCATAAGCTCTGACAGTCTCGCACTTATGGTATCTATGGAAATCCTCTTAAAATCGTATCTCTGGCAGCGCGACAGGATGGTTATAGGTATCTTGTGTGCTTCTGTAGTTGCAAGAATAAATATTACATAGGCAGGAGGCTCCTCAAGCGTCTTTAACAGTGCATTGAAGGCTCCTATTGAGAGCATGTGGACCTCGTCGATTATATATACCTTGAAACGCCCCTGCGTCGGAGGATATGCTACCTCCTCCTTGATTTCTCTTATATTGTCAACACCATTGTTGGAAGCGGCATCTATCTCTATCACGTTCATGCTCGCCCCCGCCGCAACGGCACGGCACACCTCACACTCGCCACATGGATTTCCGTCCACAGGGTGAGCGCAGTTGACCGCCTTTGCAAGTATCTTTGCGACCGAGGTCTTACCTGTACCTCTCGTTCCGCAGAACAGGTATGCATGTCCTATTCGGTCATTTATCACCTGATTCTTGAGCGTGGTCACAATATGATCCTGCCCCTTGACCTCGTCAAAGGTCGATGGTCTCCATTTTCTATATAATGCTGTATATGACATAATTACAATTCCTTAAATTCTATCTGCTCTTATAGCTATCTTGCTATCCATATTAATTCTATCTACTCTTATAGCTATTTTGCTGTCCATCCTAATGCGTCGCATCGGTAGTTTCAGCCTTCATAGCTCTCTAAAAGCTGTCTTAATTCATCCTCACATCAATCTCCGAAGCTTATGCCCAACATCTTCGCTTCGTTGATTATGGACGCATTAGGGTCAACCATCTTAAGCCTGCCCGCTACATCCGCAAGCGGAACCTTAACAATCTCACCATTTTTAATTCCAACCATATAGCCGTACTGCTTGTCTATGATGAGCTTAGCCGCAGCCGCGCCCAGTCTTGAAGCAAGCACTCTGTCATAAGGGCAAGGGCTTCCGCCTCGCTGCGTATGTCCCGGAACAGTTATACGAACCTCCTGACCGGTCAATTCCTGTATCTCGCTTCCTATCTTGTATGATACTGAAGGATATGGGTTATCCTTGAGTTTCTGCTTAAGCTCCTTCTTAGGAAGTGCCGCATCCTGCTTGGATATTGCACCCTCGGCAACAGCAAGTATTGAGAAGTTCTTCCCCGCCTTGGTTCTTCTGTTGAGTGCTGCGACAACCGACTTGATATCGTATGGAATCTCAGGTATAAGAATGATATCCGCTCCGCCCGCAATACCTGCGTGAAGTGTAAGCCACCCGACCTTATGTCCCATCACCTCCACGATAAATACTCTTCCGTGTGAGGAAGCGGTAGTGTGGATACAGTCAATTGCATTCGTCGCTATATTGACCGCACTCTGGAAGCCGAAGGTCATGTCCGTACCCCAGAGGTCATTGTCTATCGTCTTAGGGAGTGTCACAACATTGAGTCCCTCCTCCCTCAGAAGATTCGCCGTCTTGTGTGTTCCGTTTCCGCCGAGCACCACAAGACAATCAAGACCAAGCGACTTATAATTCTTCTTCATCGCCTCTACCTTATCAAGTCCATTCTCATCCGGTACACGCATAAGCTTAAAAGGCTGTCTGGAGCTTCCTATTATCGTGCCGCCCTCTGTAAGAATTCCTGAAAAATCACTTTTTTTCATAACTTTGAAATCACCGTAGATAAGACCCTTGTAGCCTTCTTCAAATCCGATAATCTCTACATCTTCCACAGCTCTGTAAAGAGACTTTGCGACACCTCTCATGGCAGCATTGAGTGCCTGACAATCTCCACCACTTGTAAGCATACCAACCTTCAACATACGCGTACCTCCATTTTGTGTGAGTAATCAATATGATAGTAAAAAACCATTAATAGTATACATTATTTCTAATGTTTGCGCAATTATTTATGATGCTTCGGGGAAAACATGACAATCTGGTCTGTGAGTGTATAACGTATTATATTTATGCATATCAGCTCCATTGTACGAAGCAAGATGTTCTAAGAACTCTGATAAAGGTATTCTATACGTTCGCCACCGAAGCAAAGCATACATCCTTGTATGCATTGCTTCTAAAGCAGCATCCGTGCTGCTTTTGGCTAGGGAAACAGCAGAGTTCTAAGAACATCTAAGCTTCTCCCAAAAGTCATGATATGCATAAATATAATACGTTATACACAGCTAGGTATATATCATGTTCCGGCACCCAAATCTTATATTTTAAAATGGATTTAGTACACAGCCTATTTTCCACGAAAATCACATTGTATTTTTCATCACAAAAAGCTATACTGTATACGGCTAAGATTTGCCAAAGAAATAATTGCAAAAAAAATTATATTGCAGAAACGTATTCACGCTTCAGAATGGAGATAACTTGAAAATAGATATGCACTGCCACACCGCTGAAGGCTCGATAGATGCCCGCGTCGGTATTGTGGACTATGTAACGGAACTGATTAACAAAGGTGTGGATGGTATGCTCGTGACCGACCACAATTCATATAGGGGCTATGAGTACTGGCAGCGCATCAAGGGTGAGCTTGGCGATACCGGACATTTTACGGTGTTAAAGGGTATAGAGTACGATACCCGCAACGGCGGCCACATCATTATTATACTTCCTGACACCATAAAAGGTGCTGATGTGATGAAGGCACGCCTTATAGGTATCCGCGGACTTTCAGTTGTACACCTTGAGAAAATCGTGCACTCTATCGGCGGAATACTCGGTCCGGCACACCCTTATGACACCGGATATTATGCATTTATGAACACGCACTTCGGAAAGCTGCACCCGGAATTTCTCGAAAAATTCGATTTTATTGAGAGCTATAATTCCGTCGCAAAGCACTCCGCCAACGAATCGGCGCATGAGCTTGCACTGCGCCTTGACAAGCCGCAGACGGCAGGCACCGACACCCACCGCCCCGAGGTAATCGGCACCTCATGGACCGAATTTCCATGCGACATCCGCTGCAATGACGATTTAATCGCCGCAATAAAAGACCCGACCCGCGCCAAAAGACCTTCCGTGCCTTATGAGCTGTTCACCAACATGCACCGCGACCGCGGACGCATTGTGGAGCACCTTGGAATCGTGGGCTACTGGCTGTACAACCGTGCCGAGGTACTCTACCACGGCTTTGGCAGATTCAGGCACAGAAAAGCCAGATATTAAGCCAGCGCTGTTGGGACATGGGGGCAGGTATTCCGCTGCGCTGGAACGGATGGTGATTTCATCTTTTTCTTTGCCAAATGGAATGCCTCCCTTTTTCTTCATTTCACCCTCAACATCTGCCTCAAGGATATTAGAAATAAACTTCTCCAAACGGCATTGGGCTGTTTCTTCTTATTGAATTTCTAGTTTTTTCATGCTGCAATTTCATAGGATTATTCAAACTATTCGTTTTTTAATCCACGCATCCAACGGTATGGTTGCATGGGCAAAAGAAAATACAGCTTCTTCCGGATTGTCTGACAAGCCAATCGGCATTCTGTTATAATACCCATCAATACGCATATACTATCTATATCTCTATTTGTGTTGAACAAGACAACTTATTCGTAATAATGTCTTGTACACAAGACATTATTGGCATATAATTATCTCATATAGAAAGAGGTGACATATATTATGAATCGAGATACTTTAAAACAAATCATGATTGATCAAAAAGATATTTATCTCAACAATCCATTAATAACAAGACAATATTTCCTAGAAGCCAATGTCAACTATTGCTTTGTTGGTATCAGAAGAACCGGAAAGTCATATATGATGTATCAACAAATAAAACGATTAGAAGCCGATGGAATTCCCTTGTCCCAAATTATTTATGTAAATTTTGAAGCTGAGCGTCTTTTGGAAATGACTGCTGAAGATTTAAATCTCATTTTAGAAATTGG
>ENA-UOJT01000897-UOJT01000897.1-human-gut-metagenome-genome-assembly--contig:-C15-NODE-897-length-20876-cov-29.786225_pt1 | contig 20876 bp, 20 predicted proteins | sample MGYA00242357_ERZ723904 | MGnify/ENA metagenome assembly ERZ723904 | reverse complement strand
GGCTGAACCGTCGCATCGTGGACGAGCTGATCTACGAGCGCACCGCCGTGGAGGGCCGCATCCTGCGGGACTTTACCCCCCGGTGCACCCCGGAACAGCGGGCGCTGATCCGCAGACGGGTGGACGCCTACACCGCCCTTGCCCGCGCCGACGCCCCGGACTTCAACCGTCTGTACGAGGCAGACCGCATCCTGCACGAAACATGGTTTGCCGCCATGGACAAGATGTACCTGTGGCGCACGCTGCAGAACGCCCACGCCGATTACAGCCGCTTCCGGATGCTGGACACCATGACCAGCGGCGGGCTGGACGAGGTGATCGCCGACCATCAGAATCTGCTGAACGCCATCGAGCGCTGTGATCTTGCAGCGTTTGAACCGCTGGTGGAGCGGCATCTCTACGGCGGCATCCGGCGGCTGGGCTCGAAGCTGACCGAGGAATATGCCGACTACTTTGAACCGGAGACGGCAAAATAAATTGTTCCGCGTGGAACATTCTGGAAGGAGAGCCTTGCCCCATGAGCATCACCGTGAACCTGTACTACACCGGCCGGGACGGCAGCGCCCGGAAGTTTGCCGAAGAAATGGTTTCTTCCGGCACCGTGGACGCCATCCGCGCCGAGCCGGGCAACCTGAAATACGACTACTTTACCCCCTTCGATGACCCGGAGACCGTGCTGCTCATCGACAGCTGGGCCGACCAGAGCGCCATCGACGTGCACCACGCTTCGCCCATGATGCAGACCATCGCGGCCCTGCGCAGCAAGTACGACCTGCATATGCGGGTGGAACGGTATGTCTCGGATGAGGGCGGCGTGCCGGAGAAAGACCAGAAGTTTATTCGAAAATAAAGAAAGCCAGAAAATCTGCGGATTTTCTGGCTTTCAATTTTCACGGGAAGGGGGTCGTAGTGGAAACCGACATTTTGCTGCTGTCGTTCTGCGACCGTCGCGCAGCGACTTCAAATCGGAGAAGCGAGAAAAATGTGCAACAGCGACGACCGCCGCCTGCGGCGGATGCAGGGAGGAGCTGTTGGGGCAGCGGCCTGCAGGATGCGAGTGCCGCCCAAGGCACGAAGCAGACGCAGGGTGCCGCAACCCGTCTGAGCGAAGCGGCTAGCATTTTTCCGCTTCGACTTCTGCTTTGGGGTCACTAGGGGCGAGCAGCCCCTAGTTCGTGGCTCCAGCGCGTCGAAATCGCCGTGCCCTTGCCGCGCTGAACACACGGCATTTGCTTCGCAAACCGGTCTGCGGCTTAAAAGTCCCACTGGGGCTTTCATGCCCTGCGGGCACCGCCGTCCTTTCTGGTTCTCTTTTGTGCGTCAAAAGAGAACAAACGCCGTTAGAACACCCCGGAAATAAAGATCTCCAGCCCGATGCCGATGAGGATGACGCCGCCCAGAATGTTGGCCTTGCCGGAAAGCTGGGTGCCGAACTTTTTGCCGATGCGCAGGCCCGCCATACAGATGAAGAAGGTGACGGCAGCAATGATGAGGGATGCCACCAGTGCCATCAGCCAGCCGTACTCCGAGATGGTGAAGCCCACCGAAAGGGCGTCGATGCTGGTGGCCACGCCCTGCATGAACAGCGCACCGGCGCTGAGCTCGGCGGCTTCTTCGGCTTCTTCGCCCCGGATGCCGTCTGCCAGCATCTTGCCGCCGATGTAGCCCAGCAGTGCCAGCGCGATCCACGGGATGAACGTCTCAAAGGACGCAAACAGCTCCACGATGGTGTGCACGCACACCCAGCCGATCATGGGCATGGCGGCCTGAAAGATGCCGAAGGTGCCTGCGATCTTCACCATGTTGCCTTTGCCCATGTGCGGGTCGTGCAGGCCGTTGGCCATGGACACCGAAAATGCATCCATGGCAAGGCCCACGCCCAGCAGGGCGCTGTTGAGGAAAAATACAAAACTCCATTCCATATTGTCTGCCTCCTGAAATTGACCAGAGATCTCGGGCAATACAAAACCCGGTCCAGGCGCGTGCACGTCCAGACCGGGTCAATTTTTTCTCATCGACTCCATGTGTACGGGTGCAGAAACTGCGCCAAAAACACATGAGTCTCGCAAATGAAAGCAAGCCAGACCGGAACCAACGGTCATTATGTTGACTTGCTGCGCCCTGCAAAAGCGCCTGCTACTCCCCCACGGGTATTGTGATCCCGTTCATCTTATCACACTTCGGGGCAGAAGTCCAGACGAACCGGCGTTTTTTCGTTTTTACCTCTCTTTTTTCCAGCGGCGGTCAAAATACCGGTCCTGCGACAGGATAAAGCACAGGGTGTTGCCCAGCGCGGGCAGGGTAAGGCCGTGGGCCTGCAGCAGTTCCCGGCGGGCCGTGCGTTCATAATCGCGCGCTTGTTTCATGCGGGGCGTCCGGCGGTCTTCGGCGGTGAGGTGCCAGCTCACGTCGATGAGCGAGTGCAGCAGCACCCAGTACAGCTCGCACAGCGAGCCGGTGACCCCGTGGCGGCGGGCGCACTCGAACACGGTGTAGTTTGCTTCCACCCGGTCGAGGTTGCGCAGGGTGACTTTGCTGTTCACGATGCTGCCCGCCACTTTGCGGTAGAGATACAGTGCATCCGGGATATTAGCAATTTTCTCAGCCTTTTCGTAGGCGTAGGAGATGAGCATGGTGTCTTCGTTCAGCTTGCCCTCGGCAAAGCGCAGGCCGTCAAAAATGCTGCGGTGATACAGCTTATTCCACACTACCATATAGGGCAAAAGGGTACTGCGTTCCAGTGCCTGCGCGGGGGTGATGGTCTCCCGCCGCACATGCAGATACTGCTCCTCAATGGGCTGCAGCGCTTCGTCCACCTGCCGGTAATTGCACACGACCATCTGGGCACCGGTGTCCTGCACCGCCGCGTAGAGCTTTTCGCAGAAGTCCGGCGTGATGGTGTCGTCCGAGTCCACAAAGGCCACCCACTCGCCCCGGGCCGCGTCCAGCCCGGCGTTGCGGGCCCCGCTCAGACCCCGGTTTTTCTGGTGCACCACCCGGATGCGGCGGTCTTTGGCCGCCGCCGCGTCGCACAGGGCCGGGCAGTTGTCCGGGGAGCCGTCGTCCACTAAAATCAGCTCAAAATCCGCAAAGGTCTGGGCCTGAATGGACGCGATGCACGCGCCCAGAAAGCGCTCGGTCTTGTACACCGGCACGATGATGCTGATGGCAGGCCGGGTGTTCTGTTCCTCTTTCACACTAAACTCCTCATTTCCGCTTTTCGGCACGGCGGCGGCACCGGTCCAGATACTTCTGCACCGACACCGCGCACACCAGCGCCGCCCAGATATTCCCGGGCGTGACGGCATGGGCCTGCCGCAGCTGGCGGCGGGCCGTGCGCTCGTAATCAAAGGCTTCCTGCATCCGAGGGCTGCGGCGCTGCTCCGGCGTCAGCTGGAACCATGTGCCCCACAGCGCCGTGAAGATCGGGCGGTAGGCCGCGCACAGGGTGTCGGTGATGCCGTTTTGGTACAGCACCTCGAATAAACGGTACCACGCTTCCACCCAGTCCAGCGTTTTCAGGGTGGTTTTGCGGTGCATCGCACTGCCGGAGACGATACGGTAGTTGTAGGGGTAGCCCGCCGTGCCGCACACGCAGGCGGCCCGTTCCAGCACCTGCGGCAGGAAAGCGGTGTCTTCAAAAGCTTTCCCTTCCGGGTAGCGCAGACCATCGAACAGTTCCCGGCGGTAGAGCTTGTTCCAGGGCACCTGATATTCCGGCGTGACCAGCCGCCGCAGGGCTTCTTCCCGGCCCATCACTTCATCTGTGATGCGCGGCTCTCCCGGGCCGATGACCCTGCCTTCTTCATCCACACACTGCCCGCCGCAAAGAGCAATGTCCGCGCCTACCGCCAGCGCTGCCGTGTGCATCTTTTCCAGATAATCCGGCTGCACCGAATCGTCCGAATCCACAAATGCGATCCATTTTCCGCGTGCCATATCAAGCCCCGCGTTGCGGGCGGTACTGACGCCGCCGTTGGGTTTATGGAGCACCCGCACACGGTTGTCTTTTTCTGCCGCCGCGTCACACAGGGCAGGGCAGTTGTCCGGCGAACCGTCATCCACAAGGATCAGTTCAAAGTCCGTAAAGGTCTGAGCCAGAAGCGAGTCGATGCACGCCGGCAGAAAGCGCTCCACCTTGTACACCGGCACGATGACGCTGATCTCGGGCTGTGCAAGGGACTGGTTTGCATTCTGCTCGTTCACCGTGCTGTCTCCTTCCGGGCCGTGTTTCTGTGGTATTTGTAGGCATGGTAGCGTTGCGGGGCCACAAAGCAGAGCGCCGTTTCCAGCACATTGCGCAGGGTGCAGGCACCACCCTGCATGATCTCCGTTTTTGCCTGTACAATAAGCGTCTCCGCCTGCTTCACCCGGGCATCCTGCAGCAGTTCCGGCGAAAGCTGCTTTTTAATGTTGCGGAAATATCGTTTCATCAGTGCATATTGCAGATAAGCCGCGTCCTTTTTGCCGTGCCGCAGTGTGCATTGCAGCAGACCATAGTTGGCGTCGATTTCATCCAGATTTTTCAAGTTTGCCTTTCCATGCATAATACTTGCTGATTGCACCCGATAATGGTACAACTTTTCCTCAACACAGGCAACCGCAGTTGCACGTTCAAAAATTTCCGGTGTAGTAAAGGCATCTTCATAGTTCTTTCCAACAGGGAAGACCACTCCTTCCAGAATATCCCGGCGGTGTAGTCTTGTTGTCGCCTGAATCAGTGGCGTAAGCCGCATCCGATGGATGGCTTCGTCCTGTGAAAGAATTTCTGTGCAAAGCGGCTGTTCCTGATACCGGCAAGGGATTCCATCCTCCTGCATAAACAGCATATTGCAGGCCGCGATCTCTGCGCCGGACTGTTTTGCAGCGCAATACAGCTTTTCCAGATAGGTTTTATCAATCACATCGTCTGAATCTACAAATCCAACCCAATTTCCACGAGCTGCTGCCAAACCAGCATTACGGGCCGTACTCACTCCGCCGTTGGCTTTATGGATCACCCGCACACGCTCATCCCGCTCTGCCGCCGCATCGCACATCGCCGGGCAGTTGTCCGGGGAGCCGTCGTCCACCAAGATCAGCTCAAAATCCGCAAACGTCTGCGCCAGAATGGAGTCAATGCACTCGTTCAGATACTTTTCTACTTTATAGACAGGCACAATGACGCTGATCTCGGGATTTTTCAGGGGCTTCTTTTCTGCTGTCATACTTCCTCAAACCACTTTCTGTGTTCATGTTTATTCCGCAAAGGCTGGTTCTATTATAGCGGCTTTTCGCGCTTCTGAAAAGCCAAAGCTCTATTTTATCGCAAAAAATCCCCCGCATATCGTATCAAAACAATATACGGGGGATTTTCTCATGATTTGACCGGCAGAAAAATTATTCTTCTGTCTTTTCTTCCGCCTCAGGCGCTTCGGCTTCTGCCGCGGCATCGGCGGCTTCCATCTCGGCCAGCTGCTCAGCGGTGGGCTCGGCTTCGGCTTCGGAGGCGTCGATCTGCTCGGTCTGAGCCTCGTCGTCGTGGTCGGTGCGGGCCAGCACCATCACCTTGTCGTTCTCGCCCAGACGCATCACGCGCACGCCGGAGCCGTAACGGCTCTGCAGCGGGATCTCGTTCGCGTGCAGGCGGATGATGATGCCTTCCTGACTGCTCAGCAGCACATCGTCCACATCGTCCACGATCTTCACGGCGGCCACCTTGTCCTTGGCGGCGTCGTAGTTGCGGATGCCCTTGCCGCCGCGGGCGGTGACGCGGTAGGTGTCGATGTCGGAGCGGCGGCCCTTGCCGTTCTCGGTCACGGTCAGCACCGTGCCGCCCTCGCGGCAGATGCACACGCCCACCACTTCATCGCCTTCGGCCAGCTTGATGGCGCGCACGCCGTGGCCGCTGCGGCCCATGGGGCGGGCATCTTCTTCGTTGAAGCGGATGGCCTGACCGTTGCGGGTGGCAACGATGAGCATATCGTGGCCGGTGGTCAGGCGGGTCCAGGCCAGGGCGTCGCCCTCATTCAGGGCAATGCCGATCAGGCCGGTCTTGCGGATGTTGGCGTACTGTTCCAGCGGGGTGCGCTTGATCAGGCCCTGCTTGGTGACCATGGTCACATAGCCGCCCGACTGCTCGGCATCCTTGCTCTGGCAGATCATATTGGTGACCTTTTCGCCCTCGGCCAGCTGCAGCAGGTTGACGATGTTGCTGCCCTTGCTGGTGCGGCTGCCCTCGGCGATGGTGTAGCCTTTGATGCGGAACAGGCGGCCCTTATCGGTGACGAACAGCACATAATCATGGGTGGAACCGACGAACATCTCCTGCACGATGTCTTCTTCCTTGCGGGTCATGCCGGAAATGCCGCGTCCACCGCGGCGCTGTGCCTGATAGGTGGCCTTGAGCTGACGCTTGATATAACCGGCCTCGGTCAGGGTGTAGACGCACTGCTCCTCGGCGATCAGATCCTCGATATCCACCTCACCGGTGACGGACTGGATTTCGGTGCGGCGCTCGTCGCCGAAGCGCTTCTTCATCTCCAGCAGTTCGTCCTTGACGATGGCCAGCACCCGGGCGTCGTCGGCCAGAATGGCTTCCCAGTTCTCGATCTTGGCGTGCAGGCCGTTCAGTTCTTCCTCGATCTTGAGAATTTCCAGACCGGCCAGACGGCCCAGCTGCAATTTCACGATGGCGTCTGCCTGCGGGTCGTCGAAGCCGAACTGCTCCATGATGGCAGCCTTGGCCTCGGCCATGCCGCCCTTGCAGGCGCGGATGGTGGCAATGAGTTCGTCCACGATGTCGGTAGCCTTCTTCAGACCTTCCAGAATGTGGGCGCGCTCCTTGGCCTTTTTCAGGTCGTACTGGGTGCGGCGGCGCACCACCTCGTCCTGGAACTCGACGTACTTCTGCAGCATCTGCTTCAGGGTGAGCACCTTGGGCACCTTGTGGTCGATGGCCAGCATGATGACGCCCACGGTGTCCTGCAGCTGGGTGTACTGATACAGCTGGTTCAGGATGACCTGTGCGTTGGCGTCCTTGCGCACATCCACCACGATGCGCATGCCCTTGCGGTTGGTCTCATCGTTCAGACCGGTGATGCCCTCGATGCGCTTTTCCTTGACGAGCTCCGCCATATTCTCGATCAGGCGGGCCTTGTTGACCATATACGGGATTTCCGTAATGACGATCTGGGTGCGGCCGTTCTTGGTCTCCTCGATGGTGGCACGGCCGCGCAGGGTGATCTTGCCGCGGCCGGTGGCGTAGGCGGCGCGGATGCCGCTGCGGCCCATGATGATGCCGGCAGTGGGGAAGTCCGGGCCCTTGATGTATTCCATCAGGCCGGGCAGGTCGATATCCGGGTTGTCGATATAGGCCACGCAGCCGTCAATGACCTCGCTCAGGTTGTGCGGCGGGATGTTGGTAGCCATGCCGACCGCGATGCCCTGACTGCCGTTGACCAGCAGGTTCGGGAAGCGGCAGGGCAGCACGCTGGGTTCCTTCTTGGTCTCGTCAAAGTTGGGGTCCCAGTCGATGGTGTCCTTCTCGATATCGGTCAGCATTTCCACGGCCATGCGGCTCATGCGGGCCTCGGTGTAACGGTAAGCAGCCGGGGGGTCGCCATCGACCGAGCCGAAGTTACCCTGACCATCCACCAGCGGGTAGCGCAGGGAGAAATCCTGTGCCAGACGGACCATGGCATCGTAAACGGATGCGTCGCCGTGGGGGTGATAAGAGCCCAGCACCGCACCGACGGTGTCAGCGGACTTGCGGTAGGGATGGCTGGGGTCGTTGCCGCGCTCGTGCATGGTGTACAGAATGCGGCGGTGGACGGGCTTCAGGCCGTCGCGCACATCGGGCAGGGCGCGGGACACGATGACCGACATGGAGTAGTCCAGAAATGCGGTCTCGATCTCCTTTTTGACATCGCGGATGATCTTTTTGGTTCCGCTGCCCGGTATCATCACATAATCTTCTTCCATTGTTTCCTCCAATTACACGTCCAGCTTTGCGTACTGGGCATTGGTCTCGATAAAGCGGCGGCGGGGCTCCACCTGATCGCCCATCAGGATGGTAAAGGCTTCGTCGGCCTTCTCGGCATCGTCGATGGTGATCTGCACGATGACGCGGTTGTCCGGGTTCATGGTGGTCTCCCACAGCTGTTCGGGGTTCATCTCACCGAGGCCCTTATAGCGGTTCACCTTCGCGCCCGGCATCTCCTGCGAGAGCACGGCCATTTCGGCGTCGTTGTAGGCGTACTTGATGGTGTTGCCCTTCTGCACCTTGAACAGCGGCGGCTGGGCAACATACACATGGCCCTGCTCGATGAGCGGGCGCATATAGCGGAAGAAGAAGGTGAGCATCAGGGTGCAGATGTGCGAACCATCGACATCGGCATCGGCCATGATGAACACTTTGTCGTAGCGCAGCTTGGAGATATCGAATTCATCACCAATGCCGCAGCCCAGAGCCAGCACCACGGGCATCAGCTTGTCGTTGCCGTAAATTTTATCGGCACGGGCCTTTTCCACGTTCAGCATCTTGCCCCACAGCGGCAGGATGGCCTGGATAGCCGAGTCACGGCCCATCTTGGCGGAACCGCCTGCAGAATCGCCCTCGACGATGAAAATTTCAGTCTTGGTGGGGTCTTTCTCGCGGCAGTCGGCCAGTTTGCCGGGCATACGGCTGGTTTCCAGCGCGCTCTTGCGGCGCACCAGCTCGCGGGCCTTTTTGGCGGCGGCGCGGGCACGGGCGGCCTGGGTGGCCTTTTCAAAAATGGCCTTGGCCACACCGGGGTTCTCCTCAAAGAACTCCATCAGCTTGGAGTAGACCATGTTGGAAACAAGGGTGCGGATCTCGGTGTTGCCCAGTTTTGCCTTGGTCTGGCCCTCGAACTCGGCCTCCTGCAGCTTGACCGAGATGACGCAGATGAGACCCTCGCGCACATCGGCACCGGAAAGGTTCTCGTCCTTGTCCTTCAGCAGGCCGTGGCTGCGGCCGTAATCATTGAACACGCGGGTCAGGCTGGCTTTAAAGCCTTCCTCATGGGTGCCGCCGTCCGGGGTATTGACGTTGTTGGCGAAGCTCAGCAGCAGCTCGTTGTAGCTGGAATTGTACTGCAGGGCGATCTCGGCCATGCCGCGGTCGGTCTGACCCTTGAGGTAGATGACGTTGGGGTGCAGCACGTCCAGCTTGCGCTTCTCGCCCAGATAGGTGACGAAGCTCTTGATGCCGCCCTCATAGCACATGACCTCGCTGCGGTAGCAGGGGTCGCCCTCCTTGCCGTCCTCCAGCACGGGGGTGTACATCTCGCGCTCGTCGGTGAGGGTGATCTTGACGCCGGCGTTCAGGAAGCTTTCCTCCCGCAGGCGCTTTTCCAGCGTGTCGAAGTCGTAGACGGTGGTGTCGCGGAACATCTCCGGGTCTGGCTTGAAGGTGACGCGGGTGCCGGTGACGCCGTCCGCCACGGTGCCGATGCACTTGAGCGGGCCGTCCGGGTCGCCGCGGCGGAAGGTCTGCTCGTACTCGTGGCCGTCGCGTCGCACGTTGACAGTCAGCCACTCGGAACAGGCGTTGACGACGGATGCGCCCACGCCGTGCAGGCCGCCGGCCACCTTGTAGCCGGAGTTCTCGCCGCCGAACTTGCCGCCGGCGTGCAGGATGGTGTAGACGACGGTGACGGCGGGCAGGCCGGTATCGGCCTGAATGTCCACGGGGATACCGCGGCCGTTATCGGTGACCTGGATGATGTTGTCCTTGAGAATTTTGACCTCGATGTGGTCGCAGTAGCCGGCCAGTGCTTCGTCGATGGCGTTGTCCACGATCTCGTACACCAGATGGTGCAGGCCGCGCTCGCCGGTGGAGCCGATATACATGCCGGGGCGCTTGCGGACAGCTTCCAGACCCTTCAGGACCTGAATTTCGCTGGCGTTATACTCGTGGTCGGTAGCGGTTTCGGCATTTGTGCTGGTAATGATTTCTTCTGCCATTTCCTTTCTCCCTTTTGTTCGTTATTCGTATGTTTGCTCGATCTATCGTAAAAGCAGGGCGTTTTCGCCTTGCCTGTTGGCTGTATTTATTTACTCGATCATCTTCTCGGCCCTGCGGCGCATGGCGGCAGGGGACAGCTCGGAGAGATACACGGTATCCACCACGGCCCCATCCGCCAGAACATAGCTCTGGGGCAGCTCGTCTGAAAGGCTCACCACGGCCCCGTTCTTCTGGGCGTAGTTGAGGAACTCCCGTCCGCGGGGGGTGATGGTGGTGGTCTCGAGGTTGAAGATGCCGATGATGTCGCGGTCATTGATGACGTAATCCCGGCCCAGATGAATATACATACAGTATTTTCCTCATTCCGGCAGCTCATGCATAAAATGTGGTATATGCACATGGAGCGCATGTACTTTTGCATCATTTTTTCATGCTTTGCTCAGTACGCCGCCGTCCATGCGGTAGACCTCGCCGTCCGTCTTGAGGAAGGCGGTGTCATCGCAGCTGGTGACGAAGGTCTGCTTTTCCTTCATGCGGGTGAGCAGATACTGTTTGCGGCTCTCGTCCAGCTCGCTGAGCACGTCGTCCAGCAAAAGCACCGGGTGTTCGCCGGTGATGCGGGCAGCGGCAGCGGCTTCAGCCATTTTCAAGGACAACACCACGCTGCGCTGCTGTCCCTGGCTGGCAAACACCTTGGCAGGGTGGTCATCCAGCAGCAGTTCGATGTCCTCCCGGTGGATGCCGCACAAACTCTGCCCGGCCCGCAGTTCTTCGCTCTGGTGCTGTTTCAGGCATTCGGCCAGGCCGCCCGGCTCAAACTGGGCGGCGTAGCGGATGCCCATGCGCTCCGCCCCGTGAGAAAGCTCCTGATAATTGGCGCAGGCGAGGGGCCCCAGCAGGGCCAGATATTCCCGCCGCCGCTTCTGGATGGCCTCGCCCTGGGCGGCAAGCTCCGCATTCAGCACTTCCAGCATGGCGCATTTTTCGGCATAGGGGCGCTCGACCCCGTTTGCAGAATGGCGCAGCAGCGCATTTTTCTGCTGCAGCACCCGCACATACCGCCGGTAAGTGGCAAGGTAGCCGGGGTACAGCTGGCACAGGGCCGCGTCCAGAAATTTGCGGCGGCCCTCCGGCGCGCCCTTCACAAGGCTCAGGTGGCCCGGGTCGAACACCACAGCGGGGAAGCTGCCCGCCAGGCCCGCCGCGCGCTTGGGCGGGGTGCCGTTCACCGAGGCGTAGCGCCCCGGCCGCTGGGAATCCGGCGTGCCCACCGTGATGCGCACATGGCTGGGGTCGTCCCGCTCCTGGTCTTCCTGCCAGGCCCGCAGGGTGACGGCGTCCAACACCGCAAATGTTTCCCCGCGGCGCACAAGCTCAGCGTCCTTGCCGCCCCGGAAGCTCTTGCCGCCGGTCAGCAGCCAGATGGCTTCCAACAGGTTCGTCTTGCCCTGGCCGTTGTTGCCGCAGATGACGGTCAGCTCCCGGCCGGGCTCCAGCTGTGCCTTTGAAATATTGCGGTAATTCGTGACTTCCAGTGAGAGCAGACGCATTATTTGCCCTGCCCGACTTCCACGCTCTGGCCGTCCAGCTCGATCACGTCGCCGGGCACGCACTTTTTGCCCCGCATGGTGCACACCTCGCCGTTCAGCTTCACAGCACCGCCCTGCACCAGCTCTTTGGCTTCGCCGCCGGTCTCGCACAGGCCTGCATATTTCAGCAGGGCATCCAGCTTGATAAATTCCGTATGGATGAGAATTTTCTGCATAAAATCGTCCCCTTAGTCGTTCTTGAAGCGCACCGGTAGCACCAGATACAAAAAGTCATTGCCCTCGGCCGGCAGCACCTTGACCGGGCTCAGGGGGCCGCTGATCTCCAGACGGACCTTCTCAGTGCGGGCGTTGCGCAGGGCATCCAGCAGATAGCGGTTGTTGAAGCCGATCTCCACCTCGTCGCCCTCGCAGTCGGCGTTGAACTCGTCCACCACGCGGCCGAGGTTGGTCTGGCAGCGCACCACGACTCTACCCTCTGTAAAGGAGATGCGGAGGGGGTTCTTTAAACGCTCTGTAATAATCAGCGAGGCACGCTCAATGGTCTCGATGAAGTCCTTGGTGTCGATGGTCACCCGGGTGCGGCTGCCGTCCGGGATGACGTTGCGGTAGTTGAGGAACTCGCCCTCGATCAGGCGGCTCATGATGGTGTAGCCCGCGGTCATGAACACCACATAGCGACGGTTCGCGCTGATGTGCACTGGCTCCTCGTCGTCGTTGGGCAGCAGGTGGGCCACTTCGGTCATGGTCTTGCTGGGCACGATGATGCGGATATCCTTCACAGCAGTCACCGGCCGTTCCACGATGGCCAGGCGGTAGCCGTCCAGCGCCACGACGGTGAGCTTGTCGGGCAGGATCTCGAACAATTCACCGGTGTGCGCCGGTTTTTTCTCGTCCTGGCTGACGGCGTACAGGGTGCGGTCGATCATGTCCTTCAGCACGCCGGTCTTGATGGTCAGGGTCTCCTCGGCACCGGTGTTGGGCAGCTCCGGGAAGTCGGTGGCCGGCATGGACTGGATCTCAAACTGGGCAACACCACCCTGGATCGTTGTTTTTCCGTTCTCGGCGGAGGTGATGGTGACCTGACCGGCAGGCATCCGGCTGATCATGCTGCTGAGCAGCTTTGCGTTCAGCACGATCTCACCGGCCTCTTTCACGTTGGCCTCGATGGTGGTCACGATGCCCATTTCCAGGTCGTAGCCGGTGAGGGTGAGCTGGAAGCCCTCGGCTTTCAGCAGGATGCCTTCCAGCACGGGGATGGCAGAACGCATGGTGACGGCTTTGGATACGCCGTCGATGGCGGCGCTCAGAAGAACTTTATCGCATACGATGTTCAAGCTGAATTCTCTCCTTTGTTTTCCCCGGAACAGCAGACGGCTTTGCAATGGAAAACTGCCTGCTGACCGGTGTTTCTATATTGAACTTGTTGTAGTAACCGTAGTAGGGGGTGGGGAACTTGTGGAAAACCCGAAAAAGCCTTGTCGGGATGCGGGGGTTTTGGTTTCCACGGGGTTGTGAATGCACTGTGAAGGAATTGTGGAAAAGGGGAAAGCGGCCCGGCTTTCAACGCCCCTTGTGAAAAACAGGGGTTGAATGTTGAAAAGTCTGTGGAAAGTGTGGAAAGGTTTGCGTTTTTACCACAAGATGTGGGCCTTTTTTCCGCATTTTGTTCCGGTTTTTCCCCATATTTTGGGGTTTGACCCTCGAATAGGTATGACTTTTTGTCGAGGGCTGCGCTCAGGCCTTCACGTTTTTAATGATGTCGCTCACGGTCTCGCGCAGGTGCTGGTCGTTCTTCATGTCCCGCTCCATGGTCTTCAGCGAGTAGACGATGGTGGAGTGGTCGCGGCCCGAGAACTCGCGGCCGATCTCCTCCATGCTCATGCCAGTGACTTCGCGCAGGATGTAGATGGCCACGCGGCGGGCGGAGGCCACATTGGCGTTGCGCTTGGTTCCGCGGATGTCGGCGGGGGAGACGTTGAAGGTGCGGGACACCTCACCGATGATCTTCTCGATGGTCACGGGCACCGGCTGGGTCTCGTTGAGGATGTCCTTGATGGCGTTCTGTGCCACGCTGATGACCGGCTGGATGCCTTCCAGCATGTAGTAGGCGTTCAGCTTCTTCACGGCGCCTTCCAGCTGGCGGATGTTGTTCTTCAGGTGGTTGGCAATGAACTCGGCCACATCCTCGGGCAGGTCCAGGTGCAGCAGCTCTGCCTTGCGCTTGACGATGGCCACGCGGGTCTCAAAATCCGGCGGCTGCACGTCGGCGGTCAGGCCCCACTCAAAGCGGGTGCGCAGGCGTTCCTCCAGGCTCTTGATCTCCTTGGCGGGGCGGTCGGAGGCGATAACGATCTGCTTGTGGGCGTCGTGCAGCGAATTGAAGGTGTGGAAGAATTCTTCCTGGGTGGATTCCTTGCCGGCGATGAACTGGATATCGTCCACCAGCAGCAGGTCCGCCACGCGGTACTTCATGCGGAAGTCCTCGGTGCTGCCAGCACGGATGGCGGCGATCAGCTCATTGGTGAACTGCTCGCAGGTGACGTACATGATGACGAAATCGGGGTGGGTGCGTTTGATCTCAGTCTGGATGGCGGTGAGCAGATGGGTCTTGCCCAGGCCCGAGCCGCCGTAGATGAACAGCGGGTTGTAAGCGCCGGAAGGGTTGGCCGCCACCGCCTGCGCAGCAGCAAACGCAAACTGGTTGGACGGGCCCTTGATGAAGTTCTCAAAGGTGAACTCGTAGTTGCCCTGGGGCGAGGCGGGGTTCGCCTCGTACTGCTGGGCCAGCACCACCTCGTGGGGCGGGGTGCTGGGCACCACCAGCGTGATGTCCACATCAAAGCCCAGCACGGTCTTGAAGGCCTCCTTGAGCAGGCCGAGGTAGCGGTCCGTCACGATCTTGCAGATGAAGTCGTTGCGCACCGAGAGGGTGATGTGGCTGGAGTCCTCAAAGCTGATGGGCTCCAACCCGTCGATATAGAGATTATAGGTCGGCTCGGCCATCTGCGTTTTGCAGTACGCCTGGGCGGCCTCTAAAACGTCCTTGAAAGAATCCATAAAACATCCACTCCGTTAAAGTTTTCAACAATGCTGCTGATACTAGGTTAGTATACCACAAAAACCGCTGTGAGTCCATATTTCTATAATGTAATTTATAATACATAAGAAAAGACTGCCTGCGGGCGTTGTGGCGGGGTGAAACCTAGGCCACAATATCTTGTGGCAAACAAGTTTTCCACGGCAAAATGGTGAAAAAGTTGAAAATCTTTTCACAAAAAAGTTTGCAAAAAGTTTGCGCGAAAGCGAAAAAAATGCTTGACAGAACGCCATACTATGCGATATACTGTTGAATTGCAAGCCTGTCCCCACTCTGGGGCCGCATCAGACCCCATACCGGGGATAAGTTTTTACGGAGGATACAAACCATGAAAAGAACTTTTCAGCCCAAGAAGCGTCAGCGCAAGGAAGTTCATGGCTTTCTGACCCGCATGAGCACCAAGAACGGCCGCAAGGTCATCAATGCTCGCCGTGCAAAGGGCCGCAAGAGCCTGACTATCTGATCTTTCGCTTGAACGAGGGATCCGGCGCAGAAATGAATATGCGCACAAAAGACCGCTGATATTGGATTGGCGGTCTTATTTTTTTGAAAATTGAAAGATTTTTCGTAAAAATGCCCCCATGGGCTTTCAAAGTCGAAAAATTTTTGATATACTGACCTAAGAGTACCCTCTTTTCCAGGGGCGTACCGGTCACAGAAAGGAGGCGCGGAAATGCGCTATCGTCCCATCCGCCGCAACAGCGAGTTTGGCAGAGTGTATGCCCGCGGCAAGTCCTATGTGAACCAGGCACTGGTGCTGTATGTGCTCAAGACCCGATCCAAGCGCACCCGCGTGGGCCTGACCGCCACCAAGAAGATCGGCCATGCTGTGCAGCGCAACCGTGCCCGCCGCGTGATGAAGGCGGCCATCGACGAGCATCTGGATTACAACATCGGCGGCTACGATCTGGTCTTCGTGGCCCGGGGCATGACCCCCCGGCTGAAAAGCTGGCAGCTGAGCGCCATCGTGGCAAAGCTGTTCGCCCAGGCCGGGCTGCCGGATAAGGCAAAGCGGCCCGACGCGCCGCCGCCCGCCACGGTGCCCCCGGCCAGCAGAGCAAAGCCGGAGCCGAAGGCGTGAACCGCGTTCAGCTTGCCTGCCGCAAGGCCCTGTGCGCGCTGATCCGGGTGTATCAGTACACCCTCAGCCCGTGGATCGGCCGCAGCTGCCGGTTTACGCCCAGCTGCAGCAACTACACCATGCAGGCCATCCTGACCCATGGCTGCGTCAAAGGCGTCCTGCTGGGGGCCTGGCGCATCGCGCGGTGCAACCCCTTTGGCAAGTGGGGCTATGACCCGGTGCCGGAAAAGGGAAGGTGGCGCAGCGATAAGCGCAGGCTGCAGCCTGCAAAGCTGTTTTCCACCCGGCACAGACGGAATGTGGAAAAATAAAACGTGGTGCTGGATATGTTCTCTTTTGCCGCACAAAAGAGAACCAGAAAGGACGGCGGTGCCCGGAGGGCATGAAAGCCCCAGTGGGGCTTTTAAGCCGCAGACCGGTTTGCGAAGCAAATGCCGCGTGTTCAGCGCGGCAAGGACGCAGCGATTTCGATGCGCTGGACCCGACGGGTTGCGGCACCCTGCGTCTGCTTCGTGCCTTGGGCGGCACTCGCATCCTGCAGGCCGCTGCCCCAACAGCTCCTCCCTGTATCCGCCGCTGGCGGCGGTCGTCGCCGTTGCAAACAAGGGGCTGCTCGCCCCTTTCAACCCCAAAGAGGATGGCTCCATACAAAAAAGCTAGCCGCTTCGCTAAACGATTTTTTCTCGTTTCTCCGATTTGAAGTCGCTGCGCGACGAAACGTAAGGGCAACAGCATGTTTTCATGCTGACGCGAATGCTCCCGCAGGGAGCCAGCGGCAGCATATGCCGTTTACCGTTACGACCTTTCCCGTGAAAATGCGTTTGGAGCGCTCCGCAGAGCGCGACAAACGCGAATATAAAAATAATTTTTCCGCTATTTATGGCCAGAGTGAAACGGCGGCCATTTTAGATATTATGCTTCTTGTGACGCGCTGCACTGTGGGCGGCGTGTCCTACGATAAAAAATAATGCGTCCCGGGCCACAGCCGGGGCAGAATGGACAAAGGTATGAACTTCTTTTACATCCTGAGCGGTCCTCTCGGCTATGTCATGGAGTGGATCTACAAGCTGCTGCCGAACTACGGCTGGGACATCATCCTCTTCACCCTGCTCATCAACATCGTCAAGATCCCCCTGCAGACCAGCCAGCAGAAGAGCATGGCAAAAATGTCTGCTTTCCAGCCCATGATCGCGGAGATCCAGACCAAGTACAAGGATAAGCCCGAAAAGCAGCAGGAAGAACTGATGAAATTGCAGCAGGACTTTGGCTATAAGCCCACGGCCGGCTGCATGCCCATGCTGCTGAATTTCCTTGTCATGTTCGGTGTTATCGGCGTGGTGTATAACCCGCTGGAGCGCATCTTCCACATCAGCGCCGCTGCACTTGCCAGCGCTGGCGAGGCGATGACCGCCGCCGGCATCTCCTTTACCGCCATCACCCGCGATACCAACATCATCGCCGAGGTGGTTGCCGGCAACAGCGGCGTGCTGGGCTGCTTTACCGCACAGCAGATCGCTACCATCACCGAGTTCAGCCAGCACATGAACTTCTTTGGCATCGACCTGACCCGCATCCCGAAGCTGGGGCTTTCTCTGGACATCGTGCTGCCGCTGCTGTCGGTCATCACCATGTTCCTGTCCACCCACATCAGTATGAAGGCCTCCGGCCAGCAGATGCAGGGCAGCATGAAGCTGACCATGTATATGATGCCGCTGATGTACCTGTTCTTCTGCTTTACCTACCCGCTGGCATTCTCTCTGTACTACGTCATTTCCAACATCGTCATGACCGCACAGACTCAGGTCATGCGCAAGTTCTACGACCCCGAGAAGATGCGCAAGGAAGTGGAAGCGGAGATCGCCGCCAAGCGCAAGCAGGAAAAGCGCGGCGTGAAGAACACCACCATCACGGTGACCGACCCCAAGACCGGCAAGAGCGTGGAAAAGAACCTTTCCGCCAGCGAGATGAACAAGCGCCGTCTGGAGTATGCCCGCCAGCTGGACGCCGAGCGCTACAAGGATGAGCGCACCGTGCCGCTGAGCGAGCTGAACAAGCAGGACAAAGAATAAGAGGAGGATGAACGGTTATGATCCGTAAGCAGGAAGCGACCGGCAAAACGGTCGATGAAGCCCGCGCAAAAGCCTGCGCTCTGCTGGGCGTGCAGGCCGATGATCTGAATGTGAGCTATGAAGTGCTGGAGATGCCCCAGAAGACGGGCTTTCTGGGCCTGAAGCTCACCCCCGCCAAGGTGTGCGTGAGCGTGGAGGAGCCGGATGCCCCGGCTGCTGCTCCTGCGCCTGCCGCCGAAGAAAAGGCCCCCGTGCAGCCCGTGAAGGAGGAGCAGGCCGCTCCCGCCGCACCGGCTGTGGAGGAGGTGCCCGCCCCGGCCGCACAGCCGGAAGCAGCGGCAGAACAGCCTGCTGCCCCTGCCGCAGAAGCTGCCGAGCAGCCCGCCGCAGAGGAGGAGACCGAAGTCCCCATCAACATTGCAGAAAACGCCAAGGTGAAGGCCGCTGTGGAGTACCTGCAGGAAGTCATCACCAAGATGGGCGTGGAGAACGTCACCTTCAGCGCCGTGCAGAAGGGCGAAGCCACCATCATCCGTCTGGACGGTGAAAAGCTGGGTGCCCTCATCGGCCGCCGCGGCGAGACCATGGAGAGCCTGTCCTATCTGGCAAGCCTCGTGGCCAACCGCCTGGAAGGCGATTACATCAAGCTGGGTCTGGATGTGGCCGGCTACCGCGACAAGCGCGAGAGTGACCTGACCGCCCTGGCACAGCGCATTGGTGCCAAGGTGCGCAAGACCGGCCGCAGCTTTGCCATGGAGCCCATGAACCCCTACGAGCGCCGCATCATCCACTCGGCTATCAGCAAGATGGAGGGTGTGCGCAGCGAGAGCAAGGGGGAGGGCCGTGACCGCCGCGTGGTCATCTACTCCACCGCACCCGATGCCCAGACCGAGAACACCTACGGCGAGCGCCGTCCCCGCGGCGGCCGCGGCAACGGCCGTCGTCCCGGTGGAAACCGCAAGGACGGTTATCGCGGCGGCAGCCGTGGCGGTGAGCATGGCGGCCGCAGCAACGGCGGCTACCGTGGAAACCGCAGCGGTGCACCCCGCGGCCCGCGTCCTTCCAGCGTGCCCGAGCGCACCTATGCCCCCCGTGACGCCGAGAGCGCCGCACCGGTGGCACCCAAGCGCACCGAGCGTGTGGATGATTTTGCCGATTTCAGCTTTGGCAAGATCGAGCTGTAATGCGTTGAACTGATCCTGAGAGCCTTCCGCTTTTTGCGGAGGGCTCTTTTTGATGCGACAGAGAAAAAATACGGCCGGATTTTCAACCGTTTTCCGGGAAAACGTTGAAAAACAGTATCATTCGGCCGCGATTCGTGGTAAAATGAAACTGTATCGGCTGAAATGAACAAGGCCGGACATGGGAAGGGAACGGGAGGAAGATCATGCAGGAAACGACCATTGCAGCCATCGCAACGGCACCGGGCGCAGGCGGCATTGCCGTGGTGCGGCTTTCCGGTGCCGAGAGCTACCGGGTGGCGGCACGGGTGTTCCGCCCGGCCAACCCGAAAAAGAGCGTGGAAGCGGCCAAGGGCTACACCGCCCTGTTCGGCCATTTCGTGGAAGGGGACGACGTCTTTGATGAGGGCGTGGCCCTGTTTTTCCGCGCACCCCACAGCTACACCGGCGAGGACGTGGTGGAGCTTTCCTGCCACGGCGGCAATGCGGTGGCGCGCCGGCTGGTGGAAGCCTGCTTTGCGGCGGGCGCGCAGCCTGCGGCCCGTGGTGAGTACACCCGCCGCGCTTTTCTCAACGGCAAGCTGGGCCTGACCCAGGCCGAAGCCGTGATGGACCTGATCTCCGCCGATGGCCGTCAGGGCGCGGCGCTGGCCAACGCGGCCCTGAACGGTGCACTGGCGAAGAAGATCAACGCCCAGAAAGATGCCCTGACCGGGCTGCAGGCCCACCTGGCCGCGTGGGTGGACTTCCCCGAGGAAGATGTCCCGGAGCTGGATGCCGCCCATCTGCAAAGCGTTCTGGGCGGCGTGAACGCCGAACTGGACGCCCTCATTCGGAACTATCAGGCCGACACGGTCCTGCGCGAAGGTGTGGACTGCGCCATCCTGGGTCGCCCCAACGCGGGCAAATCCACCCTGCTGAACCGGCTGGCCGGGTTCGACCGCGCCATCGTGACCCCGGTGGCGGGCACCACCCGCGACGTGGTGGAGCAGGCCGTGCAGCTGGGGGATATCCGGCTGAACCTGTTCGACACCGCCGGTCTGCGCGAGACCGAGGACGCCATCGAGGCCGAAGGCATCCGCCGAAGCTGGAAAAAACTGGAAGAAGCCGGGTTGATTTTGGCTGTCTTTGACGGCTCCGAGCCGCCCAGCCGGGAGGACTTGGCGCTGGCGCAGCGCTGCGCCGGTCGCCCCGCCATCGCGCTGGTCAACAAAGAGGATAAGCCTACTCGGTTCGACACGGAGCTTATCGCGCCGTATTTTGCCATGGTGCTGCCGGTCTGCTGCCGGGAGGAGGGGAGCCGCAAGGTCATTGCGGCGGCGGTGGCCCGTCTGCTGGGCACCAGCCAGATCGACCCCCATGCCGCCAGCCTGTCCGGCCAGCGGCAGCTTGCCGCCGCAATGCGGGCACGAGATGCCGTGGCCGGGGCGCTGGACGCCGCCGCAGGCGGCTTTGGGCTGGATGCGGTGTCGGTCTGCGTAGACGACGCGCTGGACGCCCTGTGCGAACTGACCGGCGAGAATGCCTCGGAAGCCGTCATCGAACAGGTGTTCGAGCGGTTCTGTGTGGGGAAATAAGGGCGGGGATGTTCTCTTTTGACACCAAAAGAGAACCAGAAAAGTGCCAGCGATTTCGACGCGCTGGAGCCACGAAAAAGGGGCTGCTCGCCCCTTTTAACCCCAAAGCAGAGGGCTACACCGGAAAAAACTGAAGATTCACGCCTGTTCGGCGTGAAGATCTTTTAACCGTTTTTTCCGGCTCCGCCGATTTAAAGCCCCTCAGTCGCTGCGCGACAGCTCCCCCCGGGGGAGCAAGCGCAGCAGCTGCCGTTTCCCGTTACGACCCCTCCCGTGAAAATAGCGTTTGGAGCGCTCCGCAGAGCTTGTCGGGGCAAAGCCCCTCCATCTGCTAACGCAGACCGCTCTGCC